>BNJU01001870.1_pt1 | contig 223138 bp, 216 predicted proteins | sample 8539281 | NCBI WGS metagenome assembly BNJU01 (sample SAMD00202456, study PRJDB9452) | human saliva metagenome | isolation source: human saliva | place: Japan | reverse complement strand
GTGCCTGGGCTCGCAGCCGACCACCGGAGGTGACCTGAGCCCGGACTCCGTGGACGAGCCCGGCCTGGCAACCCTGGCCGAGGCGGCTTCACCGCGTCTCCTTCGGCACATGCAGTCGGCCGTGCCCCGTGCCGAAAGTCTGGAGCACCCATAAACCCGCCCGGTGCCCGCAGTGGACTGGCGCGACAGGCGAGCCTGGAAACTCGACCCCATCTATGGGCGCCGGGGAGTCCCCGAGGACTGGCAGCCTCTCACGGACGGTGACCCGCATCCGCCCGACACACGTGAGCGCCACCCCCTGGTCATCGAGAGGCACTCGCATGGAGAGCAGGTTCGCCGCGAGAGCTGCCGCCCGAGGACGACGACAGGGCCACCAAGTACGAGATGGCTGACGCGCCTGCGCGAGCCGGCACGGAGTGGTACGGATCTCGCTGGGCGCGGCGGCTCGGTGCCGCCACAGCCAGGCCTACCTTGGCTGGACTGGGACTGGTGGGGCGCCGGGCCTCAGGCCCACTCCCACGCAGGACGTGCGCCTGGCGGGACGCGCAAGCACCCGGTCGCCTGGGCCGGAGCAGATCGCCACCGGACACCTGCCCGTGGCGGACACGAGGTCATCGACGCCGACTCCCGCGAGCTGGAGCGGATCATGCTGGGTATCCGTTTGCGCGAGGGCATCGAGCTGGCGAGTCTCGGGAACCGGCCGGGCGGCCTTCAGCGGAGCGCCCTGATGCAGACCACCCCACCGCACCTGGTGCCCGTGTGGCCGGCCTCTCGCCGATGGGACTCCTCGACGGCGGAGCGGTTCTGAGGGGCCGGGCGGTCCTGACCCTGCTGCGGCCGTCTCGCGCCGACCACCGTCACCGCCCTGACCCGAGTGAGTCTGTAGCGGCGACTTCTGGCTGCACGTCGTTGACGGCATCCTGCGCACTCGCCGTCCGACGGCGTAACAGTAGGCCTGAATCGCGGAACAGCTCCGGGCGCAGCTCCACGTGGCCGAAGCGCAGCTTTGGCGACCTCTATCGCTCCAGCCGGCATGGGTGCGCCATTGGGACATCAAGCGGGACCTCTCGTACCTGTGTCTGCCGCCCTCGATGTCACGTCGGTACGGAACGAAACCGGAAACATCTCGTACTGGTAGTACCTCGTCTGACGATCCACTCCTGCGGTGATCGCCGACAAGGACGGCGTGACCACGAACTCCTGCTTCCGGTGGTGGTAGAGGATGTAGTCACCTCTCTCCTATACATCAGAAGCGGTGCCCTTCTTGCCATGGCACAACTGGCAGAACGCCAGCCACCCAAACCACGCCGTCGCTGGAAAGCGGCGCCAAGCCAGTATCTCAATGCCTTGTCCTTCGTTCTCCGTCGTGTCGGGCTCAGCTGCATGCCGATGAGTGGCCGGCTGGCGGCTGGGGCTCAACCGGCCGCTCACCGGCGTGATCGGTTCAGATGCGATCGCCTTCTCGTGAACGGTAATGGCGTAGCCGTCCGGATCGGCGAAGGTGAATGTCAGGCCGAAGGGGCTGGGAACAGGATCGGCCAGGATTGCTGTTCCTGGGGCCTCGAGCTTGAGTCGTGCAGTTCCTGAACCGTGCCATGATGCAGCCAGAGTGCCGCGAGACCGGGACAGGGTGCCTCAGAAGATCAACTCCGGGCGGGGGCTCGCGGGCCGCGAAGGGGATCGGCGTTGTGGTGAAGAGAACGGCGCGGGAGGTGAGGCCGCGCGCGGCAGCACGGTCAGGGGCGTTCTCGTGAGAACTCCGCGGAACGTTCGAGGTCGCTCACCTGCAGGGCGATGGAGATCGGGCCGGTGACGGTCATGGGAGAATCTCCTCTCCAGACGATGTATGTCAGGTTTCTGACATGTCGAGTATGTCAGGGCTACTATCATGAGTCAAGGCGACCCCCGGAACCTCCTCGGCTATCGGCTCAAGCATGTCCAGGCTGCGCGCCGAGGCGCGTATGGACGAGGCCCTCCGACCTCTGGGGCTGAGTGCTCCCCATGCTGCGTCATCATCTCTTGATCAGGCTGCTCAGTCCAGAAATTGCCCCGGGCCTCGACCCTCCGACTGCTTGCCAGGGAGGCCTTCGTGACCGTCGGACCATGCAGGCACGCTGCGGGCCTGGTTTGACCACCAGGCCTGGCTCAAGCGTGCCGCCCAGCATCTTCCGGTCGCGCGCTGCCTGTGCACCTCACGGTGGGACCTCCCCTCAGGGAAGCGTCGCGGTGACAGTGGAGGATTGGGCGGGTCATGCAGTTTCACCGCTTAGTGAGTCCCAGTTGCGCGCGGTGCAGAGGCGCTCTCGGTCACCGCATCGCTGCCCTTGAGAGTGAATCCGTGAGTTGCAGGGAGCTTCTCTCCGTCGCGCTGAGCCGGTGAGGCGGAGTGTGCGTCTGACAGCGGGTCCAATACCCGGGCGGAATCAGAAAGCAGCCTCTCCGACATTGACACCTGGGGTGCAGGTCCCTGCTCAGAGTGTCTGTGTGTCATCTCGACCGCCGCTTCTGCCTTTTGAGTAGTTCATTCGCTGCCCACCATTCTCGCTGGCTTGCGCGCGGGCATACTACAGTTCTACGCCACTGCAGGGTCGTCTTCAGGCCCTGCTCCAAGTAGGAAGAAGGTCCTTGTCGCGAGCAGGCACGCGACCGCTCACGATCTGCCGCTGCTGATGCCGATGATGGCGCAGTGTAGTGCCAGGGCACTGTGCCGGTCTGACTGGATGACTACTCCACGTATCCAGGTTACCCAGACGACGGTTCCCAGGCTGGTGGCGTCCCTCGAGAGCAGGTACCCCCGGCTACGGGCCGCAACCAGGCTGACCCCCGGGCCGGGAGCGTTCCGGGCTGCGGGGCTGGCCCGCTGCGGGGCGCCCGACCCTCAACAGCAACGGCTGTGGCCCTCAGCCCGGGGCGACGCAGGGATGCGTCCTCAACCCGCTGCCGGTCCGGGCTGCCACCCAGCGGGGCCGTCTGAGCTACAGTCCCCGCCCGGTATGGGTACCGAGTGAGATGCCTCCTTATCCTCCAGGTGCGATGGGAGGGCGCCGCTGAGCGTCGGTGACAGCATGTCCTGGGCGTGGTCAAGTTCAAGGAGAATGCGCTCATTCTCGTTGTGGGGATAGACCTGTGGACTGTTCTTTCCAACTTCACTGTAGAGGCCCACTACACTGTCAACGGAGAGGAGCACGGCTTCAGTCTGGGAGTTCCTACGGAACTCATCGCCTTCGCCATTGGCCTCTTCGCTAGTATCGTGACCACTCGGCGATCAAGGTGGCCACCGGGAGCCCTTGGCCTGGGGTGACCTGTTCACGTTTCCCGAACTTCGGTGCGGAGCCTTCTCGCGGCTTTTCTCCACTGGCTCGCCACGTCCGTGGGCGTCCTTCTGTGCGTTGTTCGGGCATTGTCGCGGCCTTCCTCCTCCACTATTCGGTGTGACTTCACCGTGGACAAGGGATGGACGGCATTGCCGGGAATAGAAGGCGTCCTGGGCCACCTGTCCAGCCACGTCGGAGCTCTTCCCCTTCGCTCTGGCCGGCGTCGGCCTCCCATCTCGGCGCGGTCACACTGATCGGCTGGCTGGTGACGGTCCCGCTGGTGATGCTCCTGTCCGCCTACTCCTACGTGCGCATCGGGCTACGACGTCGTCGCTGACCTCATCTCTTCAGGTCCCTCGCGCCCGCCGGCTCCAGCCGGCAGACTGCGAGACTCGACCGGAGGCGCGCACCGGCTCGGCTAGAGTGACCGACGTCGCTCAACGCACCGTCGTCGAAGAACGATCCTGCCCTCAGGACCTCCGTGCTGAGCCCCACCGCCCCGACCCGAGTGGCGCGGACGAGGCCCGCCCTCATCCTGGCCAACCTCGGCACGCCAGCGGCCCCACGGCCGGGGCCGTCCGGCCCTTCCTGCAGGGTTCCTCTCGAGCGCCGGATCGTTGGACGCACCCCTCCTGTGGCGACCCGTCCTGGAGGGCCATCATCCTGCGAGTGCCCTCGTGCATCGGCGGCAAGTACGCCACCATCAGCGCCCGGGGGAGACCAGTCGCTCCGGGCTCTCGCTCATGCACTACAGCGGCGCCAGGGCGAAAACTGCTCCACGCTGAGCTCGGCAGATCGGTCCAGGTCCGTGTCGCCATGCGCTGGGCAGCCGGCCCTGCGCCGCGTCATGGAGTGAGCTCATGGGGGCCGGCTGCCGATCGCACTCATCCGCTCTACCGCAGTACGCCGCCTCCTCAGCCGCTGCGTCGTCGATGAAGGCCGCCCGCTTCATCTGGCCTCCGCCTTGGCCAGCGCGCGCATCCGCTCCTTCAGACGGCGCCCGCCCTACATCGAGGCCCTCGCCACCGCACTGGGCAGCACTGGCGGGTCCACGGCGCCCCGACCCAGCCGCCGGCAGGCACCTCCTGCTGTCCTTCACTCCATCCCCCAGGCCATGCACGGCGCGGGGACTACCGCTCGAGTGCGGGCGCACCGCCAGCTCTCCTCCCGGCGACTCGACCTGCCCGATGGCCTCGCCCGAGCTCACCTTCCAGTCCGTCTTCCGGGCCCGCCGCCTGGATCGGACCGGCCACCATTGACACGGTCGGCGATGCTCGGCCGCGCCAGCTGCCCCCGCCTCGACGTCATCTGCCCCGGCTTCGTCTCCGACTGCCCTGGAGACTCTCGAGGAGATCAACCAAGCTCAACCGCGAGACCTTCACCACTGCCGGGGCAACTCCACTACATCCTCCTGGGCAACGCTCCGGGCGGGCGCCATCGCCACCCCTGGCTCAGCAACAGGCAGAAGGTGACTGGCCCGGCTGGATCTGAGCCCGAGCATGCCCGCTGGCCGCAGCGGAAAAGTCGGTCTCGCACGAGACCACAGGCCCTCACCGGGAAACTGTGCCCGGGACGGTGGTGGCGCGAACGGTCGATTCGTGATTTGCCGTGCATCGGTGGTGGTCCGTCCTGCCTTCGCCGGGCATGCTCGCCTGCATCGCCGTCTGCCGCTGATCGGCCGGCCCACTGGTGGGAGAAGCACTCCAGCCAGCTGATCGTCGCCGTGGGCCTGGGGGTGCCGGTGGCCGCCTGGATGTGGGTCGCCCTGGGCTGGACGTCCGTCTTCGCCGCCGTGGTGGAGTACGTCCAGTTCATCTGCTGCGCTGGCCCTGTTCGTCGTCTCCGAGGCATCTTCCTCAGGGCGACATCCGGGCCGCCCGTAACGTACGATCTTCCTGGCCATCGGCGGGTCATCGCGCCTCGCCCGTGGGCACCACCAGCGCCGCGCATGCTCCTCATCCGGCCCCTGCTGTCGCAACAAAGACGCCACTACGAGGTGCACGGTGCTGTACGATCTTCATCGTGGCCAACTGCAGAGACTCCTCACGCCCCTGGGCGACCCGCCCCTGTTCCTGGGCTTCCTGCGCGGAGTGCCCTTCACCTGGACCTTCAACCTCCTGCGCGAGTACCTCTTCGTCAACATCATGCTGCTGGTGAGCTACTACGCCCTGGACTCACTACTACTCCCCAGGGGCGCCAAGGCCGTGCGCACACGACGACCGGTCAGCCCCTGGGCCTCAAGGGCTCGCTCAGCCGTCTTCTTCGCCGTCATCATCGCCGCCGTCGCCTTCGCCCCTCCGTCGACACCCGCCATCGAGGGGGTCACGCCTCCCTGGGTGACTGGCTCCCCGTGCGCGAGGTCATCATGCTCGCCTCGCGGTCGCTCCTACTTCCTGGGCAGCCGCGAGATTCGCTTCAAGGACAACCAGTTCACCTGAGGGTCCCCATCGCCGAGTCGCCATCCTGTTCATCGGCATCTTCCTCACCATGATCCGGCCCTGCACTACCTCGACGAGGTCGCCGGCTCGCTGCCGCTCAACGGTCACCTTCTTCGTCTTCACCGGCGCTCTCCTCCGTCCTGGACAACGCCCCACCTACGCGACCTTCTTCGAGATAGCGGGCGAGGTCCCCCACCCGGCAGCGCCGGCGTGGCCGGGTCTGGCTCTACCTCGTGTCCATCTCGCTGGGGGCCGTCCTGTGCGGTGCCATCACCTACATCAGCAGCGGCGAACTTCATGGTCAAGTCCGTCGCTGAGTCCGACGGCGTCGAGATCCGAGCTACGGCGGCACGTGGGGCGCTCCGCCGACACCTGGTGCCGATCATCGCCGCCATGGTCCTGCTCTTCATCGCCCCGGGCGTCCTGTGGAAGGTGCTGGGCGGGAGTGCTCACCGTGGGGCTCCTGGGCCGCGACGCCCTTCTGCTGTTGATCCCGCCGCCTGGCACTGGCCGACCAGGCCAGGCGCGGACAACTGAGCCGGCTGTCGGACTCTGCCGGTCCTGGCTGCATCCGCCCTCGCAAGGGCAGGTTCCCTCGCATGCGTATGCGTAGTCCTGAGCGCGTGCAGCTGGGACACATCATCTACAGGGTCAAGGACCTCCCTCAGGCAGTGGCCGACTTCGAGGCCAGGGCTTCACCGTCAGTACGGCACAGTGAGCGTCCTACAACGCGCTCATCTACTTCTCTTCGGCTACCTGACTTCTGGCGCACAGGCATGCCGCCGCTCCTGGGGCGCCGCTCGCTCGGCCCGCGCAGGCGCGCTCGCCGCTTCCTTTCTGGGATCGAGGCCCCGAGGGGCTGTGCGGCCTGTGCCTCGAGGCGATGCCTCCGAGCTGGAGGAGAGAACCCTGCTGAGCGGCAGGGCCTGCGCCTCAGCCCAAGCGCGTGGACCCCCACGGGCGGGGAGCTGTTACGAGGTCTTCTTCCCCGACGACGTCGACCTGCCGTTCCTCATGAGCCATGTACTGAACCCAGACCCCAGGACTTCACCCACCCCAACGGGATCGGCTCCATCGCCCGTCACCTACCCGATGCCGAGCGCAGGCATCGCGCCCTCAGGCTGAGCGATGACGATCGGCTCGAGCTCGTGGAACCCGGGCGAGGCCGCGTGACGGTGACCGCTACGACGACGGCGGTGTCCTGCCCAGAGACTCCCGTGAGGGGCACTGCGTTGAGGACCGTGGCTCTCGGTGATTCTTCGGTGACTCCTCGGCGCGTGCCGGGGCGGTGACGAAGTCGATAGGCTCCCTCCATCCGCCCAACAGGCTCGGCTCGAGGTCGCTTGTAGAGCGCACCGTCGCCAGGATGCGCTGCCAGCCCGGGCGACGTCGGCCTGGGTTGCGTGCGGCAGCCAAGACCTCAGGGTGCCGTGCTTGATGTCGGTGCCCGCAGGATGTCCGGCCAGCGCTCCAGGCCCATCGGGTCGAGCTTGACCGCCTGCCGCGATCCACATACGGGTGCCCCAGGACCAGACACGTTCTCCCCACCGGGCATCTCGGCCACCCGCTGGGCGATCCGTGACTCCTTGGAGCCGGCCACCAGGTGGTCCACGAGGACGCCGGCCGCCGCTCGAGGCCGGGCCGAAAGTCGACCGCGACTCCTCGAGGTTGTCGACGCCGTCGAGCATGAGGGACGACGACGCCCTCGTGGCGCAGGGTCGTCACCCAGACCTTCTCCACCAGCTCGGCGTCGTGCTTGCCCTCACCCAGATGCGCGAGGCGCGCGCCACCTGTGCTCTCCCTCGACCGCGTGAGGGCCGGGGCCGTCGGCCGTCTGCCGGCGGCGCTCACCCGCTCCGGTGGGCTTGCGTGTGCGTGCCACGGGCGGGTCCAGGATCACTGGGCGGCCTCGATCAGAACCCCGGCCCCCAGGGCGAGCCGCGGCGACGCCGTGGCGGTCCTCAGGACCCACGACGTGCTGGCCGCCGGCTTCTCCACCGCCACCGCGGCGCCGACAGCCGGTCTGGCGGTCCTCGACCACCAGTCCCGGCGTCACCGGCACGTGCACCGACTCCGGGCGTATGGCGCCGGGCCCGATGCGGTGCGGTTGATCGACAGGACGTCCCGCGCGTAGCGGTCGCTCGACGAGGGCCTGCGGGCAGCGGCTGTGCTCGCAGCCGCCCCACCGCGCGAGCGCGAAACCGGACGCGCTTCTGCGCCTGCTGCTGCTGCTCCGCCTCGGCGCGAGCCCTCAGGAGCGGCGCGGCGGGCGGCGGTCGATACCGGGGAACAGGGGGAGCGGTACAGGGCAGGCGTGTTCACCCTCGGCACGTGGGGAAAGCTCACGGTCAGCCGGCGGTGGACCCGCCGGACTACAGCGTAGGGATGGCACTCGCATGGGGGTGAGTGCTAATCGCTGGCCGCACCCACCGGTGTGCGGGCGGCCTGCGCCTGACGCCAGCACTGAGTCGCGTCTCGGCACTGATGAGGAGGAGGACCCGTGGCCAGCGACCGACGTCTCAAGGTCCTGTCCGCCATCGTCACCGACTACGTGCGCACGCGCGAACCGTGGGGTCAAGGCCCTCGTGGGCGCGCTACCGCCTGGGCGTGTCCCCGGCGACCATCCGCAACGACATGGCGGCCCTGGAGGACGGGGCTACATCCACCAGCCGCACACCTCGGCCGGGCGCGTGCCCACCAGAAGGGCTACCGGCTCTTCGTCGACGAGTCGCCCGCATCAGCCCCTCTCGGCGCCCGAGCGCGCCGCCATCACCGCGCTCCTGTCCGGAGCGGTCGACCTGGAGCAGGTCGTGGCCCACCGATGCGGGCCCTGGCCCAGCTGACCAGCCAGCTCGCCCGTCGTCGAGTACCCCAGCCTGCGGTACGCGGCCCTCCAGCACCTCGAGCTCGTGGCCTGGGGCCCGAGCGCGTCCTGCTGGTCATCATCACCGACACCGGGCGCGTCGACCAGCGCACCGTGACCCTCGGGTCCGAGGCTCCTGAGCTCCCGCCATGACGGGGCTTCGACATCGCCGACGTCGTCGACCCCTCGTCCTGGAGCGCCTGCGCACCCCGGCTCAACATGTGCCCTCGCGAGACGCCGCGCCGCCGACGTCATGCCCGCAACCACCGGCCAGTGTGAAGCCCGCCGACGAGCGCTTTCCCTGCTCAAGGCCGTCTCCGACGAAACTCATCGCCGCCTGCGCCCCGACGCGGAGGGCGGCTCGTCGTCGCCGGAACCGCGAACCTGGCCCGCCACCCCGACTTCTCCTCCTGGGGTCCCCTCCTGGACGCCGTCGAGGGCAGGTGGTGCTGCTTCGCCTGTTCACCGCCGATAACGGCGACCGCGACCGGCGAGAACCGGATGCGCGTGAGCATCGGATCGGAGAGACAACGACGACGCCCTGGCCAGGCTCGTCGTCCTACCACCACCTACGGGCCGGGAACCGGTGAGGCCGTCGCCCACCTCAGGTCATCGGCCCCCACCCGCATCAGACTACCCAGCCACCAGTGACCGCCGTCCGGGCCGTGGCCGCCACCTGTCCGGTTCCTGTCCCACCGGAACCTGAGAACCGGCCTGCCCGACACATGCGGCCCGGGCCGGGCACGCCACCAGACCACCACCGCAGAAGTCGTAGCCGTGCGGGAAGAACGCGGTGAGCAACTACGAGGTCCTCGGCGTCCAGCCATCGACGCCAGCCCGAGGAGATCAGAAGGCCTACCGCAGAAGGCCCGCCAGCTGCACCGACGTCGCCGGCCCCGGCCCGAGGACGAGTTCAGAGGTCTCCTCCGCCTACGAGGTCCTCTCCGGCCCCGACAAGCGCCAGATGTACGACCTGGGCGGGGAGGGACGCCGTGCAGAGCGGAGGCGGATTCGGCGGCGGCTTCGCCGGAGCCGACTTCGGAGACCTGGGCGGCATCTTCCAGTCGCTTCTTCGGCGGGGGAGCGGAGCCGTGGACAGACGTCCCGGGCCCGCCGCAGCCAGGACGCCCTCGTGGCCGTGGACGTGGGCTCTCCGACGTCGCCTTCGGGGCGACGGGTCAGTCCCCATCGACACCTACGTCACCTGCACCGCCTGCGACGGCTCGTGCTGCGCGCCGGGCACCGAAACCGGTCACCTGCTCCCAGTGCAGCGGGGTCGGCAACGTCCAGCGCATGACCCGCACCCTGCTGGGACAGGTGGTGGCCTCCTCGCCCTGCCCAGGGCTGCCAGGGATACGGCACCGTCATCGTCACCCCTGCAAGGACTGCTCCGGCGAGGCCGCACCAGGGTGCGCCAGGACCTGGAGGTCTCCATCCCCGCCGGGGGTGTCCACCGGGACCCGGATCCGCATGTCGGGGCGCGGCGAGGCCGGCCCGGCCGGCGCCTAACGGCGACCTCTACCTGGAGATCCACGAGAAGCCGCACGAGTTCCTCGAGCGCGACGGTGACGACCTCTACACCGAGCTGCGCGTTCCCATGACCGCGGCCGCCCTGGGTGCCGTCTTCCCGCTGCAGACCCTCGACGGCGAGCAGAACGTCACCGTCAGGCCGGCAGCCAGCCCGGCGACGAGGTCGTCCTCGAGCGGCCTGGGCGTGGGGCGCCTGCGCCGCAAGGCCGCGAGGACCTGCACGTGTCCATCGTCGTGGAACTCACGCGCCTGGACGACCGTCAGCGCGAGCTGCTGGCCAGAGCTGGCCCGCCTGCGCGGGGAGGACGACGTCGAGCCTGTGCGCGACTCCGGCGTCATGGGCAAGCTCAAGGAGCGCTTCTCCGGGCGCTGAGCGTCACTGCGCGCCTGGGGCCGCGGTCCGTGGCGGCGTTCAGCTGTTGGTCGGCGGCTGGTCGGTCTGAGACTGGTTGGTTTCAGATGACTCGGGCCAGTAGTAGGGTCGGGGTGGCTGGCCCCGAGATCGCCTGGCCCACCCGCACGCAGGTGGAGCCGCCTCGATGGCGGCCTCGAGTCCCCGCTCATCCCCATCGACAGCGGCCCGTCGCCGACGGTGCCCGCTTCGAGGGCGGCGTCGCGCAGCCGGCGCATGATGCTGAAAGCACTCGCGCACCGTACCTCGTCACTCGGTGTTGGCGGCCAGGGTCATGAGCCCGCGCACCCGCAGCGAGGAGTAGGCCGGCAGCGCCGCGAGGAAGTCGGCGACGTCGTCGGGCTCCAGCCCGAACTTGCTGGGCTCGCCCGAGGAGTTGACCTGCACGTAGACGTCCAGGCCCGCCCGGCTGCCTGGAGGCGCCGGTCGAGGGCCCCGGCCGAGTGCAGGGAGTCCAGGGCCTGGAACTCGTCGGCGAAGGCGGCCACGTTCTTCGCCTTGTTCGTCTGCAGGTGGCCGATGACTGACCAGGAGATGCCCAGCTCCGCCAGGTTCTCGCTCTTGCGCTGGGCCTCCTGGACCTTGTTCTCACCCATCTGGGTGATGCCCGCGGCGAAAGGCGGTGCAGGCGCTCCTCAGGGACGGTCTTGGACACCGGCAGCAGACGGATCTCGGCGGCGTCGCGGCCGGCGCGCTTCGCGGCGGCGTCGATGCGGAGCGCGGACGGCATCCAGGTTGCGGCGAAGTCCTCCACCGTGACGGCGGTGGTGTACGGGGACGGAGACGACTGAGGGACTGGGCGGCTGCTGAAGACTCGGTCATGGTCACTGACGCTGCACCGCCGGCGGACACCTGTTGGATACGGCCGTAGGCTGGAGCCGTGACCGCACCCGTCTTCCTCTTCGCCCGAGACCATCGAGCCCGCCGACGCCGTTGCAGCGGCGGGGACCGGGAACTCGTCCTCATGCTCACTGGACCTGAGGCCCGCCACGCCGTGACCGTCAAGCGCCTGCGTGCCCAGGAGCAGGTGGACCTCGTTGATGGCGCGGGTCTGCGCCTGGTGTGCGGGTGACCGGGGCCGGCGTCGGCGGCGCCAGGACCGTCTGGCCGTGCGGGTCTGGAGCGCGTTGAGAGCCCGAGCCGCCGCTGCGGCTGGCCCTCGTTCAGGCCCTGGCCAGGGCGGGCGCGACGAGCAGGCCGTGGAGACCCGCCACCGAGGTCGAGGGTGGGGCTGGTGCTGCCCTGGCGGTCCGAGCGCTGCGTGTCCGTGTGGCGGGGGCCAAAGCAGGCCAAGGGACGCCAGCGCGGCAGGCCACCGCCTCCAGGCCGCCAAGCAGGCCCGGCAGGCCCGCGTCCCCGAGGTCGAGGATGCAGGGACACCCGCAGGCTGGTCGACTGGGTGGGCGCAGACGGTTCGCGGCAGAGAGTGGTGCTGGTCCTGCACGAGGCCAGCACCCCAATCGGCTACCGCCATGGAGTCGGTGCGCCTGCCCGCGCGGAGAGCCGCGGGGCTGGCCGTCGTCGTGGGGCCGAGGGCGGTATCAGCCCGAGAGACGGCGGCCCTGGAGACCGCCGGGGCGACGACGGTGCGGCTGGGCACCCGTCATGCGCACCGCCTCGGCCGGCCCCGTCGCCCTGGCCGTCTCGCCCACGCCAGCGGCCTGTGGGGAGGTGAAACCGTGGTGATGGTGGTGTCAGGTGGATGCCGGTCAAGAATGAACTGAGCAGACTGGCCGACGAGACGTGGAATCGAGTGTGGATGCCGTTGTCCGTGAGCTGCTCGTCCGGGGTCGTCGCGATGAACGGTTCGCCGAGATGAGCAACGCGGTGGAGATGAACCCTCCCGACAGTTCCTACTTTGACGAGCTACGTGACTGGGAATCCGAGGGCATGGGACTGAGGCGCTCAGGAATATCTTGCTTGAGTATTGCCTAGATACTAGTCGAATCAGATGATTAAAATGTGATTTGGGTTGAGTTGCGGGGATGGGAATAGCCGCATACTTGCGATGCCTGTTTCCAACGAGAACTGTTGCATTTCTGTGTCGATCTAGTTCTTTTTGGGTGAGTGTTCTTGGGGTGCGTTATGCTCGTATCTTGTACGACCCTCAACGAGGGGTCCAGTGCGTCGTTCGGGGAGTGTTGAACGGTGGGTATATTTAAGCTTTAAGCGCCTCTATTTGAAAACCTCAGGGTCGACCTCAAGGTCAATCAGTTGTTTCCGTTCAAGGTGGGTTAATCTTCGGTGTAGAGTAAACCAAGCGGGCGAGCTTGGATCAGGAGTGGAATATGCCTCGTTATCGAGATCGCAACATTTGCGATTGGGTGCCGGAAATATCGCGCTCGAAAGCAAGAGGGTGACTAGGGGCAGGCCCTGTCGCTTGCTGTTGGTTGCATAGATACAATGGTTGATGTTGCGACACGGAATCCTAGTAATGTAATGGGTACTATGTTATCCAAGTGGCGATAATTCAACATAGGATGAAGGCCTATGAAGACGAAATACTGACTGTTCAAAACTGGCTTTCTCTCGGCCTTCCGGCTCCACGTGCAGACTATCGCATAAATCTACAGAAACGATTGGCGAGGCTCAGGTTGGTGGCCATGAATCTGAAGGTAGGGACTCGTCGAGGTATCGCATGAGGTGGAAAGAGATTGGTAGAAATTGGCTAAAGCGAGTGAGGCCGCGAGAACATCCGATTCTAATATTTCAACAGGGGCGTTCGAGTTTATTCAGAAAGCTGACTGCCTTGACTCTCGGGTTTGCCAGCCTGTGGGTGGTCGAACTGGGGCGTCTCTGCTGGTCCCCAAAACTAAGGACCTTAAAGCGAGTTCGTTTGTTGCGGTCGATTTTGAGACGGCTAATCGAAGTGCTGTGTCGGCCTGTCAAATCGCCATGGTGTTGGTAAGAGAAGGTGAGGTGGTCGATAGTTACAGTACTTACCTTAAACCTCCTGAGTGGTTTGTGATCATTTTGAATTCACCCATCTTCATGGAATTGGTGCAAAAGAAAGTTCTGTGCTCCGACTTGGCCGGATGTATCTGCTATCGTTTCTCCGGTTTTGTTGGAGATGTTCCAGTGTGGGCACACAACTCTTCGTTTGATTCTAGAGTCTGGCGTGCGCTTGATGAGTATTATGGGACTCACACTCTGCCAGGTCGCTTCTGTTGCTCGTATCAAACCTCAAAGAAAATCGTTTCAGGTCTTGAGAACTATAAGTTGCCTACCGTTTTTGAGAGTAGTGATCCAACGTATCGTTTGATCCACCATCGAGCTGACTCCGATGCCGAGGCGTGTGCGCGTATTGTGTGCGCTCTGCAACGACTGGCGTGATGGTGATGAGGTCACCAGGGAATGTCGGGATACTCTCCTCGTTCTGCTTCCTGGCTGAGGTGTTCGATGTCGTCGGTGAGGGGCGCTCGTCGTCCTGTAGGTGCCCATGCGCGCTGTACCCTGGCTGTGCGATGCAGATTCTTCAGCGTCGTAGAAGCGTAGCGCGGCTGCTTCCCAATGGGGTGGATCGCGGGCATGCTCGGACTATGAGCGAGACGAGTGAGCGATGAGCCCGCGAGGGCGGCGGCCGGCAGGGCAGTCCCGGACACGCGCGAGGCCATCCTGGCGTCGGCCCGCACCGCCTTCGCCCGCGACGGCTACCAGACCTCCCTGCGCGGCATCGCGCGCGACGCCGGCGTCGACCCGGCCCTGGTCACCACTACTTCCCGGACCGGGCCACGCTCTTCGCCAAGGCCGTCATCGAGGTCGACCGCCGGGGATCGATGCCAACCTCATACACCGGGCCGCAGGTATTACCGAGCTCGAGCCCGAGCAGCTGGGGAGGGATCGTGCGCTGCCGTCATCAGCCTGTGGGACGAGGCGGGGCGGACCGCTTCACGGCGGTCATCCATGCCGCGCTCGGCCAGGGGCAGTGACGTCGAGCCTTCCGCGACTTCATCGCCATCGGGAGTCCTCTCGCCGATCGTCACCCACTTCTGCCCTGACCGCCCCCAGCTGCAGGCCCAGCTCATCGCCAGCCAGATCATCGGACTCGGCCTGGCCCGCTGGGTCGCCCGCATGGACCACATCGCCGGCCTCGACGCCGAAGCTCTGGTTGCGCTTGTCGGCCCCACCATCCAGCGCTACGCCTTCGACGACCTGCCCGGCCCGCCGATCCTGCCTGAGACATCCGAACCCATCCCTGGACGGGGGTCATCGTCGACCTATATTCATCACATGATGAAAAGCGATGCAGGAGCGCGCCCGGGAGTTGGGGGCCAGTAACCGATCGCACGACTCAGTCGAGCCCATCACGTCCGCAGTCGCCTCGGCGCCGTCGGCCCGTCACCGCGATGGACCTGCGCGTGACCCGTGGGCGCAGAGAGATCCTCCACGGCCTGGACCTGAACCTGGCGCCCGGCACCATCACCGGCCTGCTCGGCCCTCGGGCTGCGGCAAGACCACCCTCATGCGCACCGTCGTCGGCGTCCAGCGCTACCGCGGGCAGATCGAGGTTCTTGGGCACGCTCCCGGCGCTGCCGCCGTGCGCAGTCGGGTCGGCTACGTCACCCAGGGACCAGGCCGTCTACGCAGACCTGACTGCCCGCCAGAACCTGCGCTACTTCGCCTCCCTGGCCGGCAGCCGGGCCCCGCGACCTGGACGAGGTTCTCGACGTCGTCAGGGTTGACCGCCCTGGCGGACCGGCCCGTGTCCACCTACTCCGGCGGCGAGGGCCGGACGCGTGAGCCTGGCCTGCGCGCTCGTGGCCGACCCTGACCTGCTCGTCATGGACGAGCCGACCGTCGGCCTGGACCCGGTCACCCGCGAGGAGCTGTGGGCCACCTTCCACGCCCCTGGCCGAGCGCGGCGCCACCCTCCTGGTCTCCAGTCACGTCATGGACGAGGGCCTTCCGCTGCGACCAGGTCCTCCTCATGCGCAGGGGTCGCATCCTGGCCACCACCACGGCCAGGGACCTCCTGGCCAGCACCGGGGCGGAGACCGTCGACGCCGCCTTCCTGGCCGTCATCGCCGACTCTGAGAGCCGGCCCGAGCAGAAAGGAGGGCAGCGCTGATGCGCCTGCGCACCTACCTGGCCACCACCCGCCGCATCCTCACCCAGCTGCGCGCCGATCGGCGCACGGTCGGCCTCATCGCGATCGTGCCCGCGGCGCTGCTGACCCTCCTGTGCTTCGTCTACCGCGACTATCCTGGCGCGGACCTGCTGTTCAACCACATCGCCGTCTCCACGGTGGCGATCCTGCCGACCACGGTCATGTTCCTGGTCACCAGCGTCGCCATGCTGCGCGAGCGCGTGAGCGGCACCCTGGAGCGGCTGTGGACCACCCCGATCCACCGGGCCGACCTCCTGTTCGGCTACGCCACCGCCTTCGCGCTGACCGCCGTCATCAGTCCCTCATCCTGTGCTCCGTGGCTGCCTGGGGAACTGGACGTGGACATCTCCGCCTCCTGGGGCTGGGTGGTCCTCACCGCCCTGGTCGAACGCCTTTCGTCAGGGGTGTCTCTGGGGCTGCTGGTCTCGGCCTTTGCTCGCACCGAGTTCCAGGCCGTGCAGTTCATGCCGGTGGTCATCGCGCCCCAGCTGTTCCTGTGCGGGCTCCTGGTCAGCCGCGACCAGCTGCCGCGCGCCCTGGAGGTGGTCGGTGACGCTCTGCCCGCCCATGAGCTGGGCGGTCGACGCCGTCACTGAGCTCACGATGGCCAGCGAGCCCTTCCGACGATTTCTTCCGATACCTGGCCTACCTGGTCTGCTTCGGCCTGGTGGTCCTGGGGTGGCGGCCTCCACCGTGCCGCGCAAGACCCGCTGAACCGGAAGGGGCCAGCAACGGCGGGCGCGAGGGCGAGGACTGTCGCGCCCGCCGTGCGGTGGTGCCTGGTGGGGTTAGGGTTGCCTTATGTGGATTGTCTTCGCCTGCGGCTCAGCGCTTTTTGCCGGCATCACCGCTGTCCTGGCCAAGGAGGATCCGCACCACGGACTCGACCGTGGCGACGGCGCTGCGCACTATTGTGGTGCTGGCGGGCGCCTGGGGCATGGTGCTCATCGTCGGCTCGCAGGCCGAGCTGGCCCACCTCGATGCCCGCAGCACCGGCCTGCTGGTGCTCTCGGGGCTGGCGACCGGGGCCTCCTGGCTGTGCTACTTCAAGGCGCTCCAGCTCGGCAGCGTCAGCAAGGTGGTGCCGATCGACAAGCTGAGCACAGTGCTGACGGTGCTGCTGGCCCTCATCTTCCTGGGGGAGAGGGTGAGCCTCATCGGGGCGCTTGGGGTTGTGCTCATCGCGGCCGGGACGTTGTTGATGCTCGACGCCGATGACCTGCGCGGCCTGCCCCGGGCCGTGCGCGACGGCGGAGGCTGGCTGCTCTATGCGCTCGGCTCAGCCTTCTTCGCCGCGCTCACCGCGATCCTCGGTAAGGCCGGCATCACGGGGGTGGAGTCCAACCTCGGTACCGCGATCCGCACCGGGGTGGTCCTGGTGATGGCCTGGGTGATGGTGGCCGTCACCGGAAAAGCTCCAGGGAGGTCGTGCCGTGCCGCGTGGGGAGCTCGGCTTCGTCCTGGCCTCCGGGGCTGCGACCTGTGCCTCCTGGCTCTGCTACTACCGGGCGCTCCAGGATGGCCCCGCCAGCGTGGTCGTCCCCATCGACAAGCTGAGCGTCCTGGTCACCGTCCTCTTCTCCGCCCTCGTCCTGCGCGAGGCCGTCAGTAGGCGGTACCTCGTCGGGCTGGCGCTCCTCGTCGGTGGGACTCTTGCCATGCTGGTCTCCTGAGCGCTGCTCACCAGACGGCATGGTGTCCGACGCACCTGGACTACTCAGTAGGATGTTCGTACTTGGTGCCTCCACTGGTGTCTTAGTGCTTCATCTTGGTGCCCTGACTTAGTGACTTAGTGCTCCGGCTTGGCGTCCTAGTGCCTCGCTTGGTGCCTCGACAAGCCGATTCAGTGACTCAACTTAGTGATCCGATCTGGTGACTTAGTGACTTGGTGACTCGATAAGCATATGAACTCGGAAGAGTCATGTCTGCAGGCGTGTGAGTTGTTGCTCCAACGCGGTCCAGACGAAATCCTGCTGGTGTGGATATCGATAGGTTGAGCAGTGAGACTACGGTGTTGCTGACTGCTCTATATTCTCTCGGTTCGGTCTTCTTCGTCGCGCTCATCGTGACCCTAGGCAAGGTCAGCATCATCGACGTCGATTCCAATCTCAATACTGCGTTCCGTGCCAGGGTAGTTCTTGACATGGCGTGGGTGATGGCAACCGTCATTTTGGAAGCTCAACGAGGTTCGCTCTATCAACGTGGTGAACTCGCCTGCTTCCTACCTCTGGGGCTGCTACTTTTGTCTCCTGACTCCGCTACTACTTGGCTCTCTGGGACAGTGCTCAGCATGGCCGCCTCCATTTAAACAGACTGTGCTTGTGACTTTCCTCTTCTCCACCGCTTGTCCAGCGGGAGGTTGCGAGCAATCTCTGTTGCGGTAGAACTAAGACCACATAGGAGGAAAATGGTGTTGTACTGTATGTGTTCACTACGGGCAGCTCATACTTGTTGAATCTCACCCATTTTGCACCTTTAGGAAGCCCTTCTGCAGTCAACGTAAGGTCTTCAGGAAAGAAAACATTCCCATTGTTTTTATAGACGGCATCAAACAGTTCCCTCAAAGTTAACTCACCTTAAACTCCACTTCAGAAAATCTACTGGCCAGTCAAAGGATGCCATCCTGCAACTGACATCTGTTCGAATATGGATCCTGTGAATGCTGTGCGGGAACAAACTTGACTCCACTAAATCGACTTCATTATAAAAATAGATAGAGACGGAATGAACTTTCTCTGCAGTAGTCCTCCAAGTTCTCGATGACAGCAAAGATGGCGCTCCTTTGAAATGGGCATTATCAGGGAGTTCCTTCGTAGGGGTGAGTGTGGTGAACTTGGCATGCCATGGAACTTCGTTTCTTGAAAATTAGCTTTGTCGATGACGGGAAACTTCCGTAAAAGTCGCAGGCTAATTAGGGTCGTTTCCTGAAGATTAATTGAGTATATCCGCCCCCTACTTGGTCAGATCCTCTCCGTTAGGGTGGTTTTTGTGAAGATCTAAATTAAAACACATCCAGTTGCGGGGTGTAGTTCGCAAGTCAAGTCATCCCAGATTGCTGATTCTACAGCGTATTTCTGAAGCCATGTATTTTGATCAGTCGGTTCGCAGGTAACCGCAGAGGATATCGGTGATGCGCACGCTTATGAGGCGGTCTACTATTATGGAGCCCACGTCTTTCATTGCGTAGACACCAGCAATTCACTGAGGTGCTTCAGACCTAGCGCTGTTGGACGGCGGCCGCAGTTTTCATCTGCTTCTCTTTCGTCTTGACGATCTTCCTCTCGTTCGGCGCTCGCGTTCGCGATACTTGATGACGAGATACCCGACTGCACCTATTCCGCCTACTGCGGTAGCGTAGTGAGAATAGCTCCTTGAAGGTTAATGTTTTGTTCTTGCCCATCCTGCAAGACTCCCGCCCACAGGGCGCTTATATAATGTAGCAAACGCAACCAAGAAGGGTCCAGAGTATGATGGATAAAAGTAAAGAGACCTTTTGTGGTTGTAGAACAATAGTGCTAACACAATGCTAAGCAGGGTGATGTAGGAAAATACTATCCGGAGGTCCCAGATGATGTGATGTCCCAAGCCTCGGTTGTTGGGTTATTTGAGATGTAGTCACTAGATGTGATGTAATAGTATGAAAAAATTGCATAGATATGGTTCCTGCAACGCGCATGTCATTGATGATCCGGCGCCACCGTAATATCGTTGGTGTTTGATCTTCTATATCTTCTCTCATTGCTACCTTTCGTGCAGGTCAGGGGTCGCTTGTTGTGTCTAGATGACGAGTCTCGTAAATTGTATCCTTAGTCGAGGTGTTGATGATTGAATGGTGAGCGAATGGGGTTGGTCTTCGGTAGATGAATTCTACGTCGATGTGGTACTTTTGTGCCGCAGGTGAGTCGGCTACCTGCAAGCTGAGTATGGTTGGGGCACGATGACAGACGCTTCCACCACGCCCACCGAGCCTCCTGCTGGCCACGACCCTGCCGTCTCTGGCACTTCCGCAGCTCCCTCTGCGCCAGTGACGTCCCGGCCGCTTGGTGCTTCGGCCCAGCCCACCTCCGCCGAACCGGCAGACGTCACGCGCACCTTCACCCTGCCTGAGGACGTCGCCCCGGTGACCCTCCTGGGCGCCCGGGACGAGGTCCTGCGCGCCATCGAGAAGGGCTTCACCGACGTCGACATCCACGTGCGCGGCACCGCCGTCACCGTCTCCGGCCCCGCCGCCCGCGTCGACACCGTCGTCGTCCTGCTCTCCGAGCTCATCGACGTCGCCCGCACCGGCACGCCCCTGACCGCGGACGCCGTCGAGCGCGCCGTCGGCCTGCTGGAGACCTCCACCCGCCCCACCGAGGTCCTCACCGACGACATCCTCACCTCCCACGGCCGCACCATCCGCCCCAAGTCGCTCGGCCAGAAGGCCTACACCGACGCCATCGAGGAATCCACCATCACCTTCGGCATCGGCCCCGCCGGCACCGGCAAGACCTACCTGGCCATGGCCAGGCCGTCGACGCCCTGGCCCTGCAAGCGCGTCTCGCGCATCATCCTCACCCGCCCCGCCGTCGAGGCCGGCGAGAACCTCGGCTTCCTGCCCGGCAGCCTCACCGACAAGATCGACCCCTACCTGCGTCCCCTCTACGACGCCCTCCACGACATGCTCGAGCCCGAGGCCCTGCCCCGCCTCATGGCCGCCGGCACCATCGAGGTCGCGCCCCTGGCCTACATGCGCGGACGCACCCTCAACGACGCCTTCGTCATCCTCGACGAGGCCCAGAACACCAGCCCCGAGCAGATGAAGATGTTCCTCACCCGCCTCGGCTTCGGCTCACGCATGGTCGTCACCGGAGACATCTCCCAGGTCGACCTGCCCGGCGGACGCGAGTCCGGCCTCATCGTCGTGCGCAGGATCCTCGCCGGGGTCGACGGCATCAGCTTCTGCGAGCTCGGATCGGCCGACGTCGTGCGCCACCGCCTCGTGGGCCGCATCATCGAGGCCTACGCCCGCCACGACGCCGAGGTCGCCGCCCAGGACGCCGCCGCCCGACCCGCCGGACCGCCTGGCCGCAGCGGCCGCAACAGCCAGTACCGTCGGGGGAGCAGCAACCGCCCCGCCCGGCCTTACTCGGAGAGGAACCCGCATGACCACTGAGGTCATCAACGAGACCACCACCGTCATCGACGCCGCCGAGTTCGCGGACCTCGCCGACCACGTCCTGACCGCCATGCACGTCAGCCCCGCCGCCGAGCTCAACATCATGTTCATCGACCCCGAGCCCATGGAAGAGCTCCACGTGCGCTGGCTCGACCTGCCCGGCCCCACCGACGTCGCGAGCTTCCCCATGGACGAGCTGCGCCCCGGCTCAGCTGACTCGCCCACCCCGCCGGGACCCTCGGCGACATCGTCCTGTGCCCGCAGGTCGCCGCCAAGCAGGCCCTGGCTGCCGGCCACCCGCCGTCGAGAGATGCTCCGCTCACCGTCCACGGCATCCTTCACCTCCTGGGCTACGACCACGCTGAGCCTCGAGGAGAAGAAGGAGATGTTCGACCTCCAGCGCCGCCTCCTGCTGACCTTCCCGGGCTGAGCGCGGGCAGTGAGACCCGCGTGACCGGCATCCCTCACCGCCGCGCTCATCGCCTGCGCGGTGATCGTCCTGGCCCTGGGGCCCTCCCTGTCCGCCGGCGAGTCCGCCCTGCTGCGCTTCACCCGGGCCGCCGCCGACGACCTCGTCGAGGAGGGCCGCCGCGGAGCAGCCCGGGTCCGCCGCCTGGCCGAGCACCGCACCCGGGTCCTGGGCGCCCTCAGCGTCGCCCGCGTCGCCGTCGACATGCTCGCCGCCGTCCTCATCACCCCTGGCCGCCTCCGGGCCTCGTGCACGCCTGGTGGCAGGTCCTGCCCTGGCCCTGCTGGCCAACATCATCCTGCTGGGCGTCGTCGTCGGCTTCTCCCCACGCACCTACGGCCGGCGCAACCCCGCCGGCACCCTGCTCGCCCTGGGGGCCTGCTCACCTGGGTCGACGTCCTGCTGCCCCGCAGCGCCGCCTCGTCTCCCGCACCCGCCGCCCCTGAGTCCGCCCCCACCGACGCCGAGACCCGCGAGGCCGTCAACGAGGACCTGCGCGAGATGATCGACGAGATCGGCGAGACCGACACCATCGAGGACGAGGACCGCGAGATGATGCGCTCGGTCGTCGAGCTCGGCCAGACCTCGTGCGCGAGGTCATGGTCCCACGCACCGACATGGTCACCATCGACGCCCACAAGCCCGCCTCCGCCGCCATGCGCCTGTTCATCCGCTCCGGCTACTCACGCGTCCCTCGTCATCGGGGAGGACGCCGACGACGTGCGCGGCATCCTCTACCTCAAGGACGTCCTGCGCCGCCTGGCTGCCCACCCCGAGCACGAGGCCCTCGCCGTGGCCGGATTCGTCCCGCGACGCCGAGTACGTCCCCGAGACGAAACCCGCCGACGACCTCCTGCGCGAGATGCAGACCGGCCGCTTCCACATGGCCCCTGGCCGTCGACGAGTACGGCGGCACCGCCGGCCTGGTCACCATGGAGGACCTCCTGGAGGAGGTCGTCGGCGAGCTCACCGACGAGCACGACCCCGAGCTGCCTGAGGTCGTCGAAGTCGCCCCCGGCACCTACCGCGTCCCCGCCCGACTCGCCCTGACGAGCTCGGCGAGCTCTTCGACCTCGAGATCGACGACGACGACGTCGACACCGTCGGCGGCCTGCTCACCAAGGCCATCGGCCGCGTCCCCTGCCCGGCGCCGCCGGAGACACCCAGGGCGTCCACCTCCAGGCCGAGGAGGCCACCGGCCGCCGCCGCCAGGTCTCCACTATTCTCGCCTCGCGCACCCCCTGCACCCGAAGAGGACACCGATGACTGACACCGCCGACCAGACCGCCCCTGAAGCCCGCGACGACCAGCCCCAGGCCCCCGAGGAGACCCCTGAGGAGCTGCTGGCCGAGCCCCTCGAGATGCCCGCGCCCGGCCCCGCCCCGGCCGGCTTCCGCTTCCCCACCGACGCCGAGCTCATGGACGGCCCCAAATCCCCACCGACCCCGACGACGACGTCGACGGTGAGGACGAGCCCGAGGCGAGACGACCTGACGGCGCTGACGGCTCCGACGACCCTGGCGCCATCCGGCTGGACGCGGACGGCTTCCGATCCTGGACGAGGACGACGGACGAGAGCGCCGACACTGCCGACTCGGCCCGCGTCGAGATCGTTGTCCCCGACTTCCCCGAGGACTTCCGCGCCGGCTTCGCCTGCATCGTGGGCCGCCCCAACGCCGGCAAGTCCACCCTCACCAACGCCCTGGTCGGCGCCAAGATCGCCATCACCTCCGGGCGCCCCCAGACCACCCGCCACAACGTGCGCGGCGTCATCCACCAGGACAAGCGCAGATCGTCCTGGTCGACACCCCCGGCCTCCACCGCCCCCGCACCCTGCTGGGCAAGCGCCTCAATGACCTGGTGCGCGAGACCCTCGTCGATGTCGACGTCGTCGTCTTCTGCGTCCCCGCCAACGAGAAGATCGGCCCGGGCGACCGCTTCATCACCCGTGACCTCGCCGAGCTGCGCACCCCCGTGGTCGCCGTGGTCACCAAGGCCGACACCGTTACCCGCGAGGCCCTGGCCGCCCAGCTCCCTGGCCGTCAGCGAGTTGGGGGAGGGCCGACATCGTCCCGGTCTCAGCCCAGCGCAACGAGCAGATCGACGTCCTCGAGGAGGTCCTGCTCGCACATGCCCCTGTCCCCGCCGCTGTACCCCACTGGCGAGATCACCGACGAGCCCCAGCAGGTCATGATCGCCGAGCTCGTGCGCGAGGCCGCCCTGGAGGGCGTGCGCGACGAGCTGCCCCACTCCCTGGCCGTCGTCGTCGACGAGATCGCCGACCCCGACGACGAGCGCGAGGTCGGCCGCATCAAGGGCGCCGGAGGTCGTCTCCAGGTGCGCGTGAGCCTCGTCGTCGAGCGCGACTCCCAGAAGGCCATCATCATCGGCAAGGGAGGACGGCGCCTCAAGGAGGTGGGCGTCACCGCCCGTAAGGGCATCGAGGAGCTGCTGGGGCGCAAGGTTTACCTCGACCTGCACGTGCGCACCGCCAAGGACTGGCAGTCCGACCCCAAGGCCCTGGCCCGCCTCGGTTTCTGAACCCCTCCGCGCTGCGAGCGGAGTGGTGCGGACGGTATCTGGGACGGGAACGTGCGACACCAGGCGACTCGACATCCGAATCAGTCGCGCACAAGGGGGGCTGTCACGCACACTTGGAAGGTCCAATACCACATCGACCTGGAGACCAAACGCATGACGAACAACGCCGTTCCCAGTCAGCCCCGTACCGACGCAGGTAACGCAGGACGCCGCTGCCCCGACGACCTGTGGGCGCTGGGCGAGAGCTGTCGCCCGAGCACGCCGGTGGGCTGACGAGTCGGCCTCCGAGCCGGTACCGCGTTCGGCCAAGCTTCTCTCCGGCATCCTCTCCGACCCCGAGGGCCTGACATTCACCACCCGCTTCGTCGACGACGTCGTGCGTCCCACCGACCTCGACGTCGCCAGCACCGCCCTCAAGCGCCTCTCCTCAGGGCGCACCGACTTCCTGCCGCCCGCCCTGGCCGGTGCCATGGGACTGGGCTCGGCCGCCTCCCGCCTCGCCCCTGCGCACCGTCACCGCGGTCGCCCGTCGAGTCTTCCGCGAGATCGTCGGCGACCTCGTCGTCGACGCCACCGACAAGGGACTCGGGCCCGCCTCGCCCGCCTGCGCAAGGGCGGCAACCGCCTCAACGTCAACCTCCTGGGCGAGGCCGTCCTGGGGAGAAGGAGGCCTCCCGCCGCCTGGCCGAGGTCTCCCTGCCTGGTCACCCTGCGAGGACGTCGACTACGTCTCGGTCAAGGTCTCCGCCGTCACCGGCCCCCACAACCCCTGGGGCTTCGAGGAGGTCGTCGCCCACGGCGTCCAGGCCTCCTGCCCCTCTACCGCCTGGCCCGCGACCACGGCACCTTCCTCAACCTGGACATGGAGGACTACAAGGACCTCGACCTGACCATCGCGGTCTTCACCGCGATCCTCGACCAGGAGGACATGCGCGGCTACGAGGCCGGCATCGTCCTGCAGGCTCTACCTGCCCGACTCCCCTGGGCGCCATGCAGCGCCTCCAGGAGTGGGCCGCTCAGCGTGTCGCCTCCGGCGGCTCACGCGTCAAGGTCCGCATCGTCGCGGGCGCCAACCTGTCCATGGAGAAGGTCGACGCCGAGATCCACGGCTGGGAGCTGACCACCTGGCCCTCCAAGCAGGCCACCGACACCAACTACAAGCGCATGCTCTCCTGGGCGATGACGCCCGAGCGCACCCGCAACATCCGCCTGGGCGTGGCCGGGCCAGAACCTCTTCGACATCGCCTTCGCCTTCGAGCTGCAGCGCTGCACGCGGCGTCGAGGACAGCGTCGAGTTCGAGATGCTCTCCGGCATGGCCACCGGCATCCAGGAGGTCGTCCGCCGCGACACCGGCCACCTCCTGCTGTACGTACCCGTCGTCGACCCCCACGAGTCTCGACGTCGCCATCTCCTACCTGGTGCGCCGCCTGGAGGAGAACGCGGCGCCGGAGAACTCATGTCCGGCGTCTTCGACCTGGCCAGCAACGAGCAGATCTTCGCCCGCGAGCGCGACCGCTTCCTGGCGGCCCTCTCCGACCTCGACCCGGATGCCCCGGTGCCGGTGCCCAACCGCACCCAGAACCGGCTCGCCGAGCGGGAGGCGGGCATTCCGAAGGAGACCGGGACAGTGGCCGAGCGTGCCAGGAGGTCCTTCGTCTCCGAGTCCGACTCCGACCCGGCCCTGGCCGCCAACCGCCAGTGGGCCTGGGACATCGCCGCCGCCATCCCGGGCTTCACGCGGGCGTGGCCGAGGTGGAGGCAGGCGCCGCCCGCCTGGCCACGAACGCCGATGTGGACTCCCCGTGGCCTCGACGGCCGAGGCCGCCGGAGTCTGGCAGTCCCTAGACCCGGAGGAGCGGGCCGCCGCCCTGCACCGTGTCGGCGACGTCCTGGCCGCCCGGCGCGCCGAGCTCATCGAGGTCGCCGGCTCCGAGGCCGGCAAGACCATCGACCAGTCCGATCCCCGAGGTCAGTGAGGCCATCGACTTCTGCCACCACTACGCCGAGTCCCTCGCTGCTCCTGCACGACCCGGAGTACATGGTCGGGGCCCGCTTCGCCCCGGTGGACGTCACCGTGGTCGCCTCGCCCTGAACTTCCCGGTGGCCATCCCCACCGGGGAGTGGGCTGCGGCCCCTGGCGGCCGGCAGCGCTGTCATCCTCAAGCCCGCCCCTGCCGGGCCCGACGCTGCGCGGCCGAGCTCGTGCGCGCCTTCCACGACGCCGGGATCCCTGAGGACCTCGTGGTGCTTGCCCCGCTGGAGGACGGCGACGTCTCACGCCACCTGGTGACCCACAAGGACGTCGACCGCGTGGTCCTCACCGGCTCCTACGACACGGCCCGCCTCTTCCGCTCCTGGAAGCCGGACATGCACCTGCTGGGGGAGACCAGCGGCAAGAACGCCATCATCGTCACCCCCTCGGCCGACCCCGACATCGCCGTGCGCGACGCCGTCTACTCGGCCTTCGCCCACGCCGGCCAGAAGTGCTCGGCCTCCTCCCTGCTGGTCCTGGTCTCCTCGGCCGGAAACTCCGAGCGCATCGCCCGCCAGCTCGTGGACGCCACCGCCTCCCTGCGGGTCAGGCTCCCGCTGTCGCTGGACTCCCAGATGGGGCCCGTCGTCGTGCCCGACGACGAGAAGGCCGTGCGCGGCCTGACCACCCTGGGGGTCGGCGAGCACTGGGTCCTCAAGCCCCGCTACCTCGGTGACGGTCTGTGGACCCCGGGCATCCGCGCCGGGGTCGTGCCCGGCAGCGAGTTCCACCTCACCGAGTACTTCGCGCCGGTCATCGGCGTCATGCGGGTGGACACGCTCGAGGAGGCCATCGAGGCGGTCAACGCCGTCGACTACGGGCTCACCTCCGGGCTCCAGACCCTCGACGCGGCCGAGCTGGCCGTCTGGCTCGACTCGATCCAGGCCGGCAACATCTACGTCAACCGCGGCATCACCGGGGCTATCGTGCGCCGCCAGCCCTTCGGCGGCTGGAAGCGCTCGGCCATCGGCTCGACGACGAAGGCCGGCGGCCCCTCCCACCTGCTGGGACTGGGGACATCGAGCCCGCAGACGGCCAGGACGTGAAGGGAGCTGGCGGACCAGGGCACCGCGGCGCTGGACCCGCGCGTGGCGAGCCTGTGCGACGCCGTCAGCGGTCAGCTGGGCGAGGCCGACCTGGCCGGGCTGCGCCGCGCACTGGTGGCCGACGCCTCCGCCTGGAGGAGCGCCTACGGCGTTAACCGCGATGTCACGGCACTGGCCTGCGAGCGCAACGTCCTGCGCTACCGGGCCCACTGACGTGCTCGTGCGCGCCGGGGTCGGGAACCGAGCTGGCGGACGTCGTGCGCGTCATGGCGGCCGGCGTGCGAGCCGGAGGATTCGTCAGTCTGTCCGTGGCCGACCGTCTGCCCCAGCCCTTGCAGAACGCGCTGCTGGCCGCTGGCGTCCAGGTGGCGGTCGAGGACCAGGACGCCTGGGACGCCCGCCTGGCTGAGCCTCCGCCTCCGGCGGGCTGGGAACGCGTGCGCATCCTCGGCCCGCGTGAGGAGACCTCCGCCGCCCGCTGGAGCCACGCCAGCCGGGTGACCGGCGGAGCCCCGACATCGCCCTGTACACCGGGGCCGTGACGGCCTGCCCGCACTCCGAGCTGCTGCCCTTCCTGCGCGAGCAGGCGGTGGCCATCACCAACCACCGCTTCGGCACCCCGCTGGACCTGGCCGAGGGCCTCCTGTAGGGCGGTCTGCGCCAGGCGAGACACCCGTAGTTGAACCGAGTATCGGGTGGTGCCTCCCAGACGGGGAGGGCACCACCCGACTACGATGAGTGGCAGCGTTTTACGTCAGGCGGGGGAATTCCTCGAGGGAGAAGACCGACTCCACGGGCACGTCGAAGTAGCGGGCGATGCGCAGGGCCAGGTGCAGTGAGGGGGCGTACTCCCCGCGCTCGAGGTAGCCCACCGTCTGGTAGTGGACGCCGAGGGCCTCGGCGAGCTCTCGGCGACTCACCCTGCGGTCGGCGCGCAGGACCGCGATCCGGTTGTGGACGATGTCGTCGGACATGGTCACAGACCGGACTGGGAGCGAATGGTGGACTGCACGCGCGCCAGACTACCGATCGTCTCCTTGCGGAAGCTGCGTCGCACGATGAACGAGGCCCCCGCGAAGCCGAGAACTGTCCATGCCACCAGGACCCCGACGGCAAGCGCCGGGGAGAAGGCTCGGCCCACCTCCCACGAGGGGTCACCCACCAGCACCCAGCGGGTCAGGTGCCCCGACCAGTAGGTGGGCAGTACCAGCTGAACCGCCTGCACCCAGGACGGGAGGCGGTCCATGGGCATGAAGAAACCACTCGTTCCGACGAGGGCGAAGATGGGCACGTAGGAGGCCATGAAGCTGTAGGCGCCGCGAACGAAGGTGCCCACGAGGAAGCCCAGCGGGACCGTCGCGACGGCCGACAGCGCTATGAGTGGCAGGCAGGCCAGCACCTGGGACGTACTCACGGGCAGCGCCTCAACGAACAGGGCTCCCCCGAGAAGAATGGCACCCTGGAAGACCAGGGTCTGAGTGATCGAGGACATCGTCTTACCGATTGCCCACGTCAGAGGGCCGCGGGGCAGGACGCGCACCCGCAGCAGGGCACCACCGATACGGTCGATGTAGGTCTCGCTGGCGATCTGGAGGGTGATGAAGCAGCTGATCGTGCCGATGCTGCTGGCGAGGAACATGGGGCCGAAGGTTGCGTGGGCCTCGGCGTTCACCTGGGTTCCTGCCGACGATCACGATGGCGCTCACGGATGCCAGCAGCGCGACGCTCATCGCGACAAGACTTGATCGAAGGTCCGTGACCGCCTGTCGGGAGGCTGCGCGCAGGACTGCCAGGAAGGTGCGAATGCTCATGAGTGGGCCTCCTTGCTGACGAGGGAGAGGTAGGTCTCCTCCAGGGTGGGACGGGTGATGGTGAGCCCGGTGACGATGTCGAGGTCGAGCCCCTTGACAAAGCGCTCGGGGCGGTGGGTGGTGTGGACGTGGTGAGTGCCGTCCTGACCCAGGTGATCTCGGCGCCGCGATCGAGGCGCTCGCGCAGCGCCGTGACCGTGCCGTCGGCGAGGATCCGTCCCTCGTTCATGATGAGCACCCGAGAGGCCAGGTGCTCGGCCTCGGCCAGGTCATGGGTGGTCATGACGATGGTGGCGTCGTCGTCGACCCGGGCCAGAATGAGATCGTGCAGGCGCGCCTTCGAGACCGGGTCCAGTCCGGTCGTCGGCTCGTCCAGGACGAGGAGCTCGGGCGCGGCCATGAGGGCGGCCGCGAAGTCGATGGTGCGTCGCTGCCCGCCGGAGAGCCGTGACAGCCGGGAGTCGGCCTTCTCGCTGAGCCCGACGGCGTCGAGCACCTCGTCGACGCTGCTCACCCGGCTCGCCGCCGTCAGCTGGACCGAGCGGATCCACTCCAGCTGGTCCCTCACCCTCCACTTGGCGTGGTCGGTCCAGCTCTGCTGCACCAGCCCGATCCGCGCCCAGAAGTCGGCGCCCGCCCGGCGCGGATCGGTGCCGAGCACGCGCACCCTGCCGCTGGTCGGGGCCAGAGAGCCCAGCAGGTTCTCCACGAGCGTCGTCTTGCCCACGCCGTTGGGGCCGAGCAGGCAGACGACCTCTCCGGCCTCGACCGACAGGTCGATGCCGCGCAGCACCGGGGTGTCCCCGTAGGAGAACTCGAGGTTCTCCGTGGTGATGACTGGAGCCATCGCACAAACCCTCCTGAGTAGAAGCGCAACTGAATATAGTAGAGATACTACATCATGGCGTTGGTGTTCGTCGGATTGAGAGTGTGGCCTGCGGTGGAGCTCCTTCGGCCTCCGTCTCACACTGCGGTCCCGTGCGGCCCTCCTACCTGACGACGGGGTGTCATCGGGGTAGGGTCTACGCCGTGCGAGCGACTCCAGGCCACCAGGTGAGCCTCCTGCTTAGTCGCCGCGGCGGGGCCTGACAGGCCGGCACCCCGACCGCGGCTGGCTCGTTCTGCTCGGCCACGTTCGCGGCCGCGTTCCTCAGGAGTCAGACGAGTCTTCCGGGGACCGCCGTCGGAACCACGAAGCACCTGATCCCAGGAGAACCCCTGATGCGTAACGCCCGCCCCGCCCCCAGCAGCCCTCCGGTATGCCGTTTGCCGAGTACCGGCCCTTCCTCGACGTCGTCTCCATCGACCCTGCCCGACCGCACCTGGCCGGACAAGCGCATCACCGCCGCCCCCGCTGGCTGAGCACCGACCTGCGCGACGGCAACCAGTCCCTCATCGAGCCCATGGGGCCCCAGGCCAAGCGCGCCGTCTTCGACCTGCTTGTGACCATGGGCTTCAAGGAGATCGAGATCGGCTTCCCGGCCGCCTCTCAGACCGACTTCGACTTCGTGCGCTCCCTGGTGGACGACGGTGCGATCCCCGAGGACGTCACCATCTCGGTACTCACCCAGTCGCGCGGCGACCTCATCGACCGCACCCTGGACGCCTGCGTCGGCATTCCGCGGGCCACCGTCCACCTCTACAACGCCCTGTCACCCATCTTCCGTGACGTCGTCTTCCGTATGGACCGCGACCAGGTCCGCGAGCTCGCCGTCGACGGCACCCGCCAGATCATGGCCCGTGCCGAGAAGGTCCTCGACGAGGACACGGTCTTCGGCTACGAGTACTCCCCGGAGTTCTTCATCGACACCGAGCTCGACTACAGCCTCGAGGTCTGCGAGGCCGTCATGGACGTCTGGGAGCCTGACGGGGACCGCGAGATCATCCTCAACCTGCCTTCCACCGTCGAGCGCGCCACGCCCAACGTCTACGCCGACCAGATCGAGTGGATGAGCCGACACCTGTCTCATCGCGACTCGGTGTGCCTGTCACTGCACAACCACAATGACCGCGGCTCGGGCGTGGCCACTGCCGAGCTCGGCCTCATGGCCGGCGCCGACCGCGTCGAGGGCTGCCTGTTCGGCCACGGCGAGCGCACCGGCAACGTGGACCTGGTGACCCTGGCCCTCAACCTCTTCAGCCAGGGCGTCGACCCCATGCTGGACCTGTCCGACATCGACGAGGTCCGCCGCATCGTCGAGCGGGCCACCGGCATGGACGTGCCCCCGCGCACCCCCCTACGCCGGCGAGCTCGTCTACACCTCCTTCTCCGGCTCCCACCAGGACGCCATCAAGAAGGGCTTCGCCGCGCGCACCACGCAGGTCAACGCCAAGAAGGCCGAGGGGCTGTCCGACGCCGAGGCCGAGATCGCCGTCCCCTGGGCCATGCCCTACCTGCCCATCGACCCCCACGACGTGGGCCGCTCCTACGAGGCCGTCGTGCGCGTCAACTCCCAGTCCGGCAAGGGCGGGGTCGCCTACCTGCTGGGCACCACCCGCAAGCTCGAGCTGCCGCGCCGCCTCCAGATCGAGTTCTCCCGCATCGTCCAGCGCCACACCGACACCTACGGCGGCGAGGTCGACGGCGCCCGCCTGTGGTCGATCTTCGCCGACGAGTACCTGCCCGCCGCGGCCGCCCCCGAGGCCGAGCTCAGCCGCTGGGGCCGCTTCGAGCTGCGGGGGCCACCCTGACCTCCACCGGTGACGACGAGGACTCCACCCTCACCGTCACTCTGATCGACGGCGGCCAGGAGAAGCACCTGACCGCCGCCGGCAACGGCCCCCTGGACGCCTTCGTCACCGCTCTGGAGAGCACAGGCCTGAGCGTGCGGATTCTCGACTACGCCGAGCACGCCCTGAGCGAGGGACACGACGCGAAGGCCGCCAGCTACGTCGAGTGCGAGGTCGACGGCCAGGTCCTGTGGGGCGTTGGCATTGACCCCTCCATCACCACCTCCTCCTTCAAGGCCGTCATCTCCGCCATCAATCGCGCCCTGCGCTGAGGGGGCGTGAGAGACTGCGCCCGTGACGAGCAGGCTGTACCGGGATGAGGCGATCATCCTGCGCACCTACAAGCTGGGCGAGGCCGACCGCATCATCGTGATGCTCACCCGCCACCACGGCCAGGTGCGCGCTGTGGCAAAGGGGGTGCGCCGCACCACCTCCCGCTTCGGTGCCCGCCTGGAGCCCTTCTCCATGACCGACGTCCAGCTCCACGCCGGACGCAGCCTCGACGTCGTCACCCAGGCCGAGATCATCGACCCCTTCGGCCGGGCCGTGAGCGCCGACTACGCCATGTTCACCTGCGCCTCGACCATGGTGGAGACCGCCGAGCGCCTCAGCGCCGACGACGGTGACCTGGGCACCGAGGCCAGCCCCCAGCAGTACCTGCTGCTGGCCGGGGCCCTGGCCGCCATGTCCCACCGGCGCCACGCCCCCGGACTCATCCTGGACTCCTACCTGCTGCGGGCCCTGGCCCTGGGGGGCTGGGCGCCCTCGTGCTATGACTGCGCCCTGTGCGGCGCCCTCGGACCGCACCGGGCCTTCCATGTGCAGGCCGGCGGCGCGGTGTGCGAGTCCTGCCGCTCGGCCGGCGCCGTCGAGGTCGAGCCGGCCACGATGGTGCTCCTGGGGGCCCTGCTCTCCGGCGACTGGGCCGTGGCCGACGCCTCCGGCCAGCGCGAGCGCTCGCAGGCCTCCGGGCTCGTCTCGGCCTACACGACCTGGTACCTGGAGCGGCGCCTGCGCTCCCTCGCACTGGTGGAAAGAGCATGACCATGACAGACGTCACCAGAGACATGACGGTCGAGGCGGCTCCGCCCCTGCACCGGCCCGGCCTGACCCCGCCCGTGCTGCCGGCCGCCTCCCTGCCCCAGCACGTCGCCGTCGTCATGGACGGCAACGGGCGCTGGGCCAACGCCCGCGGCCTGCCCCGCACCGAGGGCCACCGGGTGGGGGAGGCCAATATGCTCGACGTCGCCGCCGGCGCCATTGAGATCGGCGTGAAAGAGCTGAGCGTCTACGCCTTCTCCACTGAGAACTGGCGGCGCTCACCCGGCGAGGTCCGCTTCATCATGGGCTTCGCCCGCAAGGTCCTGCGCGTCCAGCGCGATGTCCTCAACTCCTGGAACGTCAGGCTGCGCTGGGTCGGTCGCACCCCGCGCCTGTGGAAGTCCGTCCTGCGTGAGCTGCGTGAGGCCGAGCGCGTCACCGCCCACAACACGGGCCTCACCCTCAACCTGTGCATCAACTACGGCGGGCGCGCCGAGATCGCCGACGCCACCCGAGCCATCGCCGAGGACGTGGCCGCCGGCCGCCTCAAGGCCTCCTCCGTCAACGAGAAGACCATCCAGCGTTACCTCTACTCACCCACCATGCGGGACGTGGACCTGTTCATCCGCACCGGCGACGAGCAGCGCACCTCCAACTTCCTCATGTGGTCCTCCTCCTACGCCGAGCTCTACTTCTCACCCCTGGCCTGGCCCGACTTCAACCGCACCGAGCTGTGGAAGGCCTGCGAGGCTCTACGCCGGGCGCGAGCGCCGCTACGGCGGGGCCGTGGACAAGGTGCTGCACGAGGAGCCCGCCGATGCCGAGGACCCGGAGGACGACGAGGCTGACGAGGAACCGCACCACGACGGGCAGTAGTCGGCCGCCCGGCACCACCGGATCGGGGCCACCAGGCGGATCAGGACAGTTCAGTCCTGTGAGGTGTCCTGTGCCGAGCAGGCGGCGCACAGGCCGAAGAACTCCGCCGTGTGCTCCATCTGGGTGAAGCCCTGCTGGGTCGACACCCGCTGAATCCACTCCTCCAGCTCACCGCCGGCAACCTCCACGGTGTAGCCGCAGCGGCGGCACACGATGTGGTGGTGGTGCTCCTGCCTCTCGCAGGCCCGGTAGAGGACCTCGCCCTCGGCGCTGCGCACCTGGTCCACCGCGCCGGACTCCGCCAGCGTCTGCAGGTTGCGGTACACGGTGGCCAGCCCCACCTTGGTGCCTTCGGCCTCCAGGGCGGAATGGATCTGCTGGGCCGAGCGGAACTCGTCGGTGCGGGTGAGGATGTCGGCGACGGCGGCGCGCTGGCGCGTGGCGCGTGGACGCTGCGCCGTGCTGCTTGCGCCTCGCGATCTGCCTCCTGAGGTGATGCGGTGCCGTCGGGAGCGGCTGACGAACTGCAGCAGTCCGGACAGGAGGGCGACGACGGCGTAGCCCCCCACTAGGAGTACCACGATCATGGCGCCGGGAGAGGCCGCCACCAGGTAGGTGATCGTCAGACCCGACACGCAGGCCACCACGCCCAGCCCCATCGCCAGGTACATGGTGCGGGCGAAGGAGTGCGAGACGAGCTGGGCGATGGCCACCGGCACGATCATGACGGCCGAGACCAGCAGCGCCCCCACCACCCGCATGGACACTGAGACCGTCAGCGCCGCTACCACCGCCACCAGTACGTTGAGGGCACTGGTGGGCAGCCCGCAGGCGCGGGCGAACTCCTCGTCGTGGCACAGCGCGAACAGCGGGCCGCGCAGTCCCAGCCCCACCAGGAGCACCAGGGTGGCCAGGGCGATGGTGAACCAGGCGTCGGAGACCGAGACCGTGGAGATCGAGCCGAACAGGTAGGAGTTGAGATTCGTCGTCGTACCGCCGGCGACGCTAATGAGGATGACGCCCCCGGCGATGCCGCCGTAGAACAGGATCGCCAGGGCCACGTCACCCCGGGTGCGGCCGTTGGCGCGGATGACCTCGATCATCACGGCGCCCAGCACGCTGATGATGATCGCCCCGGGCACGGCCCAGGTGTCATGGGGGGTGACGTTGGCGGCGGCCCCGGCCAGCCAGCCCAGGGCGATGCCGGTCAGGGCGATGTGCCCGATCCCGTCGCCCAGCAGCGCCAGGCCCCGCTGAACCAGATAGGTGCCCACCACCGGGGCGGCCAGCCCCACCAGGACCGCCACGATGAAGGCCCGCTGGATGAGGGGCTGGCGAGCATGTCGGAGACGAACTCGATCATGGGCGGGTGCTCCTACCGGAATGAGGGGCGCGTTTCAGGCAGCCGATGGTCGAGGACGGGGCGTGGTGGGCCGGAGGGCCGCCGGCGTCCGGGGTGGTGGTCGTCGTCGCCGCTAGTCGCAGTGCGCGCGTGCGGGCCGCTGGGGACGCACCGGCCCCTGCTGTCGCGCAGATGAGCGACCTCGCCGGCCGGGCCGTCGGCGACGAGCCGGCTGTCCTGCAGGAGGATCGCCCGCTGGACGACGTCGGCGAGCTCACCCATCTCGTGCAGGACCGTCACCAGGGTCAGCCCTCGCGCGCAGCCCCTGGAGGATCCTCGGCCAGGGACTCGCGGCTGGCACGGTCGATGCCGGCCAGGGGCTCATCGAGGATGAGCAGCTCTGGGGAGCGCACCAGGGCCCGGGCGATGAGGACGCGCTGGGCCTGCCCGCCGGAGAAGACCTGGACGTGGTCCGCGGCCCGGTGGGCCAGGCCGACGGCGTCGAGTGCGGCCATGGCCTTGCATTTGGCGCTCCGCCCCCGGTCGGCCCAGGGCCTGCGCGGTCCCAGGAGCCCGGATCGCACCACCTCCAGGGCGGTGGCCGGGACACCGGAGCCGGCACCGATCCGCTGGGGGACGTAGCCGACGCGCTCCCAGGGGACCCTGCGGCGGCGCGAGGTGGGGGCGCCCAGGACCTCGATGCTGCCGCCGGACAGGGGCACCAGCCCCAGAACGGCCTTGACGAGGGTGGACTTGCCCGAGCCGTTGGCGCCCAGGATCGCCACGGACTCGCCGCCGCCCACGGCCAGGCTCACGTCGTCCAGGATGAGGGAGGAGCCCAGGACGACGCTGAGCTCGCGGATCCTGATGGCGAGCGCGGACGACGCCGCCCGGGGTGAGTCGGACGGCGTCGTCACAGACGCTGATGATGGTGAAGATGATGAGGTCATGCCGTTTCGATCATGCCAATCTGAGTGGACGTCATCTGCTCGGGATCTCGGGCTCGGTGGCCCGGCCCCGAGGCTACTGGCACACCATGGCGGACTTGAGCCGCTCCAGGTTGCTGGTCATGGCGTCGGTGTAGTCGCCCCGCTCGGGCTTGGACTCCAGGGGACTGAGGACGCTCGTCTTCGCATCGGTCTCCGCGGCGATCGCCTTGGCGGGAGCGTCGGAGACCAGCTCCTCGGTGAAGATCGTCTTCACCCCCGTCTTCTCGACCACCGACTTGATGTTGGCCATCTCAGCGGGGCTGGGCTCAGCATCGGGGTCGATGCCGGAGATGGAGGCCTGGGTCAGGCCGTAGCGCTCGGCCATGTAGCCGAAGGCGGCGTGGGTGGTGATGAAGGTCTTGTGCTGGCAGGTGGACAGGCCCTGCTTGTACTGGTTGTCCAGGCCGGTCAGCGCCGTCTTGAGCTTGTCCAGGTTCGCCTTGTAGTCGTTGGCGTTGGCCGGGTCGATCTGGGCGAAGGAGGCCTCGAGGGCCTCGGCCACCTTGATCATGCGGTCCGGGTCGAGCCAGAAGTGCGGGTCGAGGTCACTGTCGTGCCCCTCCTCGCCCTCGGTGTGACCGTGCTCATCGTGACCGTGCTCACCGTGCTCGTCCTTGTGCTCGTCGTGGCCGGCCTCGCTGGCCTGCGCGGTGGCGGCGGCACTCGCCGTGGCCGAGGCGCCGTCGGTGGCCTCCTCGCCGTGCTCGTGCTCCTCCTCGACCCCCTCGTGGTGGACGAGGTTGGCCGGCTTGCTGAGGTCCACCACGGTGGGCCCGGAGCCGACCTCCTTGACGGCCTTGTCCAGGGAGGGCTGGAAGCCGGGGACGTAGGCGATGAGGTCGGCCTTGCCCAGCTCGGCGGTCGCCTTGCCGGAGAGCTCGAAGTCGTGCGGCTCGACGTTGGCCGGGGTCACGGTGGAGACCTTGACGAGCTTGCCGCCAATGGCCTCGGCCAGGTACTGGATCGGGTAGAAGGACGTGGAGACCGTCAGGGTCTTGCCCGGGGCGATCGTGTGCGGTGCCGAGGCACTTGACGAGCTCTCGCTCTTCAGGGCGCTGCACGCGCTCATACCGGCGGCCAGGATCAGGGTGGCTCCGAGCGCCACGATGCGACGGAGGTGGTGGGAACGAGCCTGTGAAACACTCATGCGAATCATTCTCATACTCTGATGGCTGTGCGTCAAACTCCGAGGGATTCCGCGTGTGCGCTGCTGAGAGCCGGTTTGAACAGTAGTCAGAAGGGCCGCTCGAGCGCTTGCGTGCGCATCCGCGGTGCGACGGGCCCCTCACCAGCTGTCGGCGGCTGTCCGCCTAGACTGTTCCCACTCGTCCCCACCAACCAGGCGGGACCACGACCACTCCTGAAGGAGCATCCGTTGGCATCCACCCCTTCACGCCTTGACGCCGTCATCAACCTCGCCAAGCGTCGCGGGTTCGTCTTCCCCTGCGGCGAGATCTACGGCGGAACCCGCTCGGCCTGGGACTACGGACCGCTGGGCGTCGAGCTCAAGGAGAACATCAAGCGCCAGTGGTGGCAGTACATGGTGCGCTCACGCGACGACGTCGTCGGGCTGGACTCTCTCCTCGGTCATCCTGCCGCGCGAGGTGTGGGTCGCCTCCGGGCACGTCGGCGCCTTCACCGACCCACTCGTGGAGTCCCTGCACACCCACAAGAGGTACCGCGCCGACCAGCTCGTCGAGGACTACGCGGCCCGCAAGGGCCTCGACCCCGAGGCCGTCACCCTCGACATGGTCCCCGACCCCGTCACCGGCCAGCCGGGCTCCTGGACCGAGCCGCGCGAGTTCTCCGGCCTGCTCAAGACCTACCTGGGGCCGGTCGACGACGAGTCCGGCTTGCACTACCTGCGCCCCGAGACCGCCCAGGGCATCTTCATCAACTTCACCAACGTCATGAGCGCGGCCCGCAAGAAGCCGCCTTTCGGCATCGGCCAGGTGGGCAAGTCCTTCCGCAACGAGATCACGCCGGGCAACTTCATCTTCCGCACCCGCGAGTTCGAGCAGATGGAGCTGGAGTTCTTCTGCGAGCCGGGCACCGACGAGGAGTGGCACCAGTACTGGATCGACTACCGCAAGGCCTGGTACACCGACCTGGGCATCAGTGAGGACAACCTGCGCCTCTACGAGCACCCCGCCGAGAAGCTCTCCCACTACTCCAAGCGCACCGTGGACCTGGGAGTACCGCTTCGGCTTCGCCGGCTCGGAGTGGGGCGAGCTCGAGGGCATCGCCAACCGCACCGACTTCGACCTGTCCACCCACGCCGAGCACTCCGGCAAGGACCTGTCCTACTTCGACCAGACCCGCTCCGAGCGCTGGACCCCTTACGTCATCGAGCCATCGGCCGGCCTGACCCGCTCGCTCATGGCCTTCCTCGTGGAGGCCTACACCGAGGACGAGGCCCCCAACACCAAGGGCGGGGTGGACAAGCGCATCGTCCTCAAGCTCGACCCGCGCATCGCCCCGGTCAAGGCGGCCGTCCTGCCGCTGAGCCGCAAGGAGGAGCTGACCGGTCCCGGCCAAGAGCTGGCAGCCCGCCTGCGCCGCTCCTGGAACGTGGAGTACGACGACGCCGGCGCGGTGGGCCGCCGCTACCGCCGCCAGGACGAGGTGGGCACGCCCTTCTGCCTGACCTACGACTTCGACTCGCCCGAGGACGGGGCGGTCACCGTGCGCGAGCGCGACACGATGACCCAGGAGCGCATCCCGCTCGAGGGTGTTGAGCGCTACCTGGCTGAGCGTCTCGTCGGCTGCTGAGGTCCGTCTAACTTTGCGCCCCGCCGTCGATTTTGGTCCGACGGCGGGGCATCGTCAACGACGTCGCGATCACCCGGGCCTCTGCGGTGTGGGGTCACTCTGCTGACTGTCTGGGCCGCCGGGCCCTTCGCCGTCGGACTACGGCGATGGCGAGCGGTACCGTCAGCGTCCAGAAGCCAGAGGCGGGCATGGTCGCTACCCCTGCGGCAGTCAATGCCGCCAGACCGCCCGTCACTGGTAGGGCAGAGCGGGATTGCGTCTCTCCAGTTCCGCTACGGCGGTGCTGAGCACCACGAGCGAGGCGCCGGTGACCAGGAACCAGTAGGTGGCGCTGCGCTCCGCCGGCGCGGCCCAGACACCCACGAGGCCTTCGGCAACCCCTGCCTTGATGACGTCCCAGCCGGTGACCATGCCGATTCCTGTGTGGAGAACCGCCACGACTGCCAAGGACCATGCGACGAGCGGATGGCCTTCTGTGCTCATGCCAGGAGCGTATTCGGACCAGGTCTGTCCGAGGGCGCAACAGCGTTCGCCCGGGGTGGACGATGCTGTGTAACACTGGTATGCGGCATGGGCTGATGACGCATGAGACTCGCCTGTGCGGGGTTCTGCCAATGGTTGCAGCAATGCCGGGACGACCCCGTGCGCGCCGCCAGGTGTTCTGGGTCATGCAGTGATTCAGCACCTCCACCGTCGCCGCGCTCATCGGCGAGGAGCTCCTGGTGAGGCACTGCATCGAGGCCCTGCGGCTACGGATGGTCACGCCATGCGTCCGGACGGTCGGTCTCACGCTGCCCTGGTTCCTGTTCGCGATCGCGCGGTTGAGCACAGGGGCTCGGGGCGGGCATGATGGGACGGTGAGCACCAACTCGACCTCTCCGAGCCACGAGACCTTCCCTCCCGATGACCTTCCCGAGCCGCCGGCCGAGGAAGGTCGGGACAGCAGGGGCCACAGCCGTCATAGCCGCAGCGGGCACAGCCACTCCCACTCCGGTCCTCTCGACCTGGATGCCGGGGAGGCCCGCAGGGTACGGATCGTGCTCGGGGTCATCGTCGGCGCCCTGGTGCTGGCCACCGTCGTCGGACTGTTCGTTCTCTGGCCTGGCAAGAGCTCACTGATCGGTTCGCGCTCCTTCACCGCCGAAGGCGGATCGGTGGGCAAGGCCACCATCACCTCCGTGGACCTGTCGGGCTGTCAGAGCGCCGTGAGCGCCCTGACGGAGGTCAACGGCGTCAAGCAGGAGGACTTCTCCAAGGGGCACGTGTGCGCCCGCATCACCGAGGGGGAGGGCAAGGGTCTGATCATGCCGGTCCAGCTGGTCGGCGAGCCCCGCAAGCTGGCCCATGCCGGCGACCGGCTCGTGGTGCTCTACTCGCCCCAGGCCATCCTGTCCGGCTCGCCGTACTCCTTCATCGACTACCAGCGCCAGCTCCCGGTCGGCGCCCTGGCGATCGTCTACCTCGTGCTTGTTGTCGCCGTGGCCGGGCGCAAGGGCGTCCTGAGCGTCCTGGGTCTGCTGGTGGCCACCGGTGTGCTCGCCTTCTTCATGATCCCGGCGCTCCTGGCCGGCTCCCACCCGCTGGCGGTGACTCTGGTCGGATCGATGGCGATGATGCTGGCGGCCGTCTACGTGGCCCACGGCGTGTCCATCCGTACCACGACGGCCCTGCTGGGAACGGTGGCCGGCATCGTGCTGACCGTGCTGCTCGCCCTGTGGGGGACCGACGCCGCTCACTTGACCGGCGACGTCGACGAGACCGCTCGCCTGCTGGCCTCGCGCACGCACATCGATCTGCAGACGCTGCTGACCTGCGGCATGGTCATCGCCGGGCTCGGCGTCCTCAACGACGTCACCATCACCCAGGCCTCCTCGGTGTGGGAGCTGCACGCCGCCAACCCGCTGCTGTCGCGCACGCGCCTGTTCACCGGCGGGATGAGGATTGGCCGGGACCATATCGCCTCGACCGTCTACACCCTGGCCTTCGCCTACGCCGGCACGGCGCTGCCGCTCATCCTGGCCGCCTCCCTCATGGACCGGGCGGTGCTCGACACCATGCTCTCGGGCGAGATCGCCGAGGAGATCGTGCGCACCCTCATCTCCTCCATCGGCCTGGTCCTGGCGATCCCGGCGACGACGGCGATCGCGGCGGCCCTGTGTCGCGTCACCCCGGTCTTAGACGATTAACTGACGACCAACTGACGGCTGACTGACGGCTGACCGGACGACTGACCGGAGGGCGGCAGTCGACTCGCTCAGCCGCCGGAGACGTCGGACTCGGCCTGGCTGAGCATCTCGCGGTGCGCCTCGTCCAGGGACGGGGAGTCCAGCCACCCGTCGGGCAGGCGTGGGGTCTTCGGGGCTGCCGGCCCGGCCCCGGGGGCCCTCGACGATGTCACCGGGGTAGTCGACGACCTCCGGCAGGCGCGAGCGCATCCGCTCCAGGCCGGCGTCGAGCTCGGCCAGCGTCCTGATCCCCATGAGGTCGGCGCGCGCGCGCCGCCGACCGGGTAGCCCTTTGAGGTACCAGCCCACGTGCTTGCGCAGGTCACGCACTCCCCGGTCCTCGCCCATCTCCTCAGCCAGCATGCGCCCGTGGCGGCGGATCACCTCGATGACGGCGTCCAGGTCCGGGCGGGTGCGCGCCGGCGAGCCGTGCAGGGCCGCCACGATGTCGGCGAACAGCCAGGGCCGCCCCTGGCAGCCGCGCCCCACGACGACGCCGTCGCAGCCGGTGGTCTCCATCATGCGCACCGCGTCGTCGCCGAGCCAGATGTCCCCGTTGCCGAGCACCGGTAGGACGGTGGACTCCTTGAGGCGGGCGATCTCCTCCCAGCGGGCCTGACCCGAGTAGTGCTGGTGCGCGCTGCGGGCGTGCAGGGCCACCGCCGCGATCCCGGCGTTCTCGGCGGCCCTGGCGGCGTCGAGGAAGGTCTCGTGCTCCTCATCGATGCCCAGGCGCATCTTCATGGTCACCGGCACCTGTCGAACCCGCCCGGCGGCGCGGGCAGCGGCCTCACTGGCGCGCACCGCCTCGGTGAGGATCGCCGCCAGCAGATCGCGCTTCCACGGCAGCGCCGCACCGCCTCCCTTGCGGGTCACCTTGGGAACCGGGCAGCCGAAGTTGAGGTCGATGTGGTCGGCCAGGTCCTCCTCCACCAGGATCCGCACCGCGGCCCCCACCGTGGCCGGGTCAACCCCGTAGAGCTGAATGGAACGAACCCTCTCGGCCGGGTCGGTGCGCACCATCGCCAGGGTGCGCTCGTTGCGCTCCACCAGGGCGCGGGTGGTGACCATCTCCGTGACGTACAGGCCCGCCGGGGCCAGCAGACCGCCGTCGGGGGCGGACACCGGACCGGGGCAGGAGGGCGTCAGCGCCTCCGGCAGGACCGCCTCGGCCATCTCCCGGCACAGGCGGCGGAAGGAGGCGTTGGTGACTCCGGCCATGGGGGCGAGCTCGACGGGGGTGGGCACCACCAGCGGCCCGATGCGCAGCGGTGCGGGCGCGCGGCCCGATGCGCAGGCGTCGGGCAGGCGGGGGGAGGTCTCACTCATCGTCACCCCGACATGCTGACACACGGCGAGTACCAGGGCGGCGACCGGCCCCGTCCTTCGGCCCGGAACCGACACAGGTATAGACCACTTGTGAAGGAAGTAACAGGGCTGGATCGAGGTCAGTGCATGACGAACTGCTGATGACGAGTGCTTGCGCGCGTTACCTTGTGTGCTTGTGCTGATGAACGAAGAGACCGAGCCGTCGATATCACGTTCCGTCGTCGTGACCGGAGCCTCCCGGGGAATCGGGGAGGCGGTTGTGAAGGCGTTTCTCGCACAGGGCGACCGGGTGGCGGGTATCTCCCGCTCCGGTGAGGCCCCCGACGGCGCCCTGGGCCTGGCCGCCGATGTCACCGACCCCGACGCCCTGGCCCAGGCCCTTAGCGCCGCCACCGAGGAGCACGGCCCCATCGAGGTCCTCGTGGCCTCGGCCGGCATCAACCGGGAGTCCTGGCCGCCCGCACCTCCTCCCAGATGTGGGACGAGGTCATCTCAGCGGACCTGACCGGCACCTTCAATACAGTACGCGCCGTGACGCCAGCCATGATGCGGGCCCGTACGGGGCGCATCATCCTGGTCTCCTCGGCCATCGCCGCACGTGGAGGCGTGGGCCTGTCGGCCTACGGCGCCGCCAAGGGCGGCGTGGAGGGGCTGACCCGCTCCCTGGCCCGCGAGCTCGCACCGCGCGGCATCACCGTCAACGCCGTGGCCCCCGGATTCGTCACCACGGCGATGACCGCCTCCCTGCCCGACCACATCCGCACCGCCTACCTCGAGCAGATTCCCTTGGGGCGCTTCGCCGACGTCGCCGACATCGCCGGCCCCGCCGTCTTCCTCGCCTCACCCGCGGCGGCCTACGTCACCGGCGCGATCCTCGGCGTCGACGGCGGCATGGGCATGGGGCGCTAGGCGTACGGCAGGCCGCGAGACGTTGTCGGGGCCGTATCCGGGGGCCGCCGTGGTGCCGTAGGGTAGAGCCGTGACAACGGATCCCATGCGCCGGCTCGTGCTCGTCCGACACTCCAAGGCCTCTCACGACGCCGTCACCGACCTGGAACGTCCTCTGACCCCCAAGGGCACCGCCCTCGCAGGCCTGCTGGCCAGGAGCTGCGCAAGCGCCTGGAGACCACCGACCTGCTCCTGGTCTCCCCGGCGGCCCGGGCCCGCGAGACCGCCCGCCCCATCCGCGACCGCCTCGAGCCCACTGACACCCTCGTGCGCGAGGAGATCTATAACCTGGGCCCCAACGGCATCCTCGGGGTTCTGGCCGAGGAGGGCGCAGACGCCAGGACGGTCGTCGTCGTCGGCCACGAGCCCACGATCTCCGTGCTCGCCCACATCCTCCACGACACCGATGACGACCTGGCCTCCCAGATCTCCTTCGGGGTGCCCACGGCAACCGCCGTCATCATCGACGTCCCCGGCGCCTGGGCGGACCTTGAGCCCAAGAGCGCCCGCATCCGGGAGATCTTCACCGCCCGCAAGCGCGACTGAGGCTGGACGTCCCGAAGCAGTCGCCGGTCAGCCCCGATCAGCTGCAGGACGGCACGCAGGTCACGCACATGGATAGCCGCGTCAGCCTGCTCAGCAACCACCGGCTTGGCGCAGAACGCCACCCCCAGCCCCGCGGCCTCCAGCATCCCCAGGTCGTTGGCCCCGTCCCCGACCGCGATGGTGCGCTCCATGGGCACACCGTCCTGCTGGGCCCAGGTGCGCAGGCAGCGGACCTTCTCCTGACGGTCCACGATGCGCCCCAGCACCCGACCGGTGAGGCAGCCGCCCGCCACCTCCAGGCGGTTGGCCGCCACGTGGTCGATACCCAGCCGCTCGGCCAGGGGCACCACGACCTCCTCGAAGCCGCCCGAGACGACCCCCACGCGGCAGCCACGCGCGTGCAGCGCCTCAATGAGCTCGGCAGCCCCCTCGGTGGGGCGCACCTCGGCGAGGACCTCGGCGAAGACCTCCTGGGAGACCCCGGCCAGCGTCGCCACCCGCTCGCGCAGGGAGGCTGCGAAGTCCAGCTCCCCGCGCATCGCCCGGGCCGTGACCTCGGCAACCAGCTCACGGGTTCCGGCGCGCTGGGCGATGAGCTCGATGACCTCCTGCTCGATGAGGGTGGAGTCCACGTCCATGACCAGAAGGCCTGGGCCCTCAGTCATCAGGGCACCATCGGTCAGAGCCCCGCTGAGGCCCGCGGAGCCGCCGGCACGGTGTCGAGAGGTGTCGCTCATGGCGCCATGCTAGTGGGCGAACCGGCGGGCGGGTACGGGCGCGCCGCCGCCCGGCGACTCGGGCGACGGCGCGCACATGGAAGGCGGTAGGCCCCTCGGTCAGCGGGTGACGAGCTGCCCTTGGCCACCACCGTGATACCGGACTCTGTCACGGTGAAGCCCGCGCTCGCGGTCGTGCTCGGGGTCGATCCCCACCATGGCCCCCTCCTCGACCCGGACGTACTTGTCCAGGATCGCGCGGTTGACCACGGTGTTGCGGCCCACCTCAGCGCCGTCCATGAGGACGGACTCTCGCACCGAGGACCAGGAGTTGACACGCACACCGGGGGACAGGACCGAGGAGATCACCTCACCACCGGAGACGATGACACCCGGTGAGACGATCGAGTCGACCGCGTGCCCCAGGCGCTCGTGGTGGCCGTAGACGAACTTGGCCGGGGGCATCGCGGCCTGGTAACCGGCGAACAACGGCCAGCGGTCGTTGTACAGGTTGAACACGGGGGTCACCGAGATGAGGTCCTGGTGCGCCTCGAAGAAGGCGTCCACGGTACCCACGTCGCGCCAGTAGTCGCGGTCGCGCTCGGAGGAGCCCGGGACGTCGTTGTCCTTGAAGTCGTAGACGCCGGCCGCACCCTGGTTGACGAACCAGGGCACGATGCTGCCGCCCATGTCGTGCTTGGAGGACTCGTCGCCTGCGTCGACCGTCACGGCCTCCAGGAGCGCGTCGGCGTTCATGATGTAGTTGCCCATCGAGGCCAGGACCTCATCAGGGGAGTCCGGCAGGCCCGGGGTGTCCTTGGGCTTCTCCACGAAGGCCTTGATCCTGCCGCGGTCGGTCGGGTCGGTCTCGATGACGCCGAACTGGTCCGCCAGGACCGGGGCTGACGGATGCCTGCGACGGTGCAGGGCAGCCCGGAGGCGATGTGATGGTCCAGCATCTGGGAGAAGTCCATGCGGTAGATGTTGTCCGCACCGGTGATGACCACGTAGTCCGGCCGCTCGTCGTCGAGCAGGTTGAGGGACTGGTAGATCGCGTCGGCGCTCCCCAGGAACCAGTGCTTGCCCACGCGCTGCTGGGCCGGAACAGGCGCGATGTAGTTGCCCAGCATGTCGGACATGCGCCACGTCTTGGAGATGTGACGGTCCAGTGAGTGGGACTTGTACTGGGTGAGCACCACGACCTTGAGGAAGCCGGAGTTGATCATGTTGGACAGGGAGAAGTCGATGAGCCGGTAGATCCCGCCGAAGGGCACGGCCGGCTTGGCGCGATCGACGGTCAGGGGCATGAGGCGCTTGCCCTCGCCACCAGCGAGGACGATTGCGAGAACACGAGGTTGAGCCATGTGGCCCACCTTACGTTGCTTGAGAGGCTTATGGGGCCAAACAGATCACAATGTGGGCCGTTCCCGGGGCGACTCCCGAGTCGACCCGGACCTTCGATCTAGACGCACCCCGCTCAGGACGCCGACGGGCCCGTACACGTGAGTCGGTGGAAACCACCGACGTCGAACGGTCCCACTGCGAGGCGCGTGCGTATACCGTCGGGTGTGGCGCCCGACCCACCGCGGGTGCCCGTCCTGCGCCGCCGACGGCGCGGTCAGACCATCCAGCAGACAGAGGAGACGCACACCCATGAGGGTCGACCTGCTGACCAAGGAGTACCCACCCTTCATCTACGGCGGCGCCGGGGTCCACGTCAACGAGCTCGCCAGGGTCCTGCGCCCTCTGGCCGACGTTCGCGTCCACGCCTTCGGCGGCCCCCGCGAGCCCGGCACCGAGGGCGCTGACGACGGCGTCACCGGTTACCCCGAGATCGCTGAGCTCGACGGCGCCAACGCCGCTCTGCGCACCTTCGGCGTCGACCTGGAGATGGCCCAGGGCACCGAGGGAACCGACCTCGTCCACTCCCACACCTGGTACACCAACCTCGCCGGCCACCTGTCCGGCCTGCTCCACGGCGTCCCCCACGTCATCAGCGCCCACTCCCTGGAGCCCCTGCGCCCCTGGAAGGCCGAGCAGCTCGGCGGCGGCTACGCCCTGTCCTCCTGGGCGGAGAAGACCGCCTACGAGGCCGCCTCCGGGATCATCGCGGTCTCCAACGGCATGCGCGAGGACATCCTGCGCTCCTACCCGGCCGTCGACCCCGAGCGCGTCAAGGTCGTCCACAACGGCATCGACCTCGAGGCCTGGAAGCACCCGCAGGGCGAGGACGCCGACGCCGCGGCCGCAGCCACCCTCAAGCGCCTCGGCATCGACCCCGACCGCCCCACCGTCGTGTTCGTCGGACGCATCACCCGTCAGAAGGGCCTGCCGCACCTACTGCGCGCCTGCGAGCAGCTGCCCGCGGACGTCCAGGTCATCCTGTGCGCCGGCGCCCCCGACACCCCCGAGATCAAGGCCGAGGTCGAGGGTCTCGTGGCCCGCCTGCGGGAGAAGCGCACCGGCGTGGTCTGGATCGAGGAGATGCTGCCGCGCCCCGAGCTCATCGCCGTCCTGGCCGCCTCCGACGTCTTCGTGTGCCCCTCGGTCTACGAGCCACTGGGCATCGTCAACCTCGAGGCCATGGCCGTGGGTCTGCCGGTCGTCGGATCGGCCACCGGCGGCATCCCCGACGTCATCGTCGACGGCGAGACCGGCCTTCTGGTCCCCATCGAGCAGGTCCAGGACGGCACCGGCACCCCCATCGACCCGGCCCGCTTCGAGGCCGACCTGGCCGAGCGCCTCACCACCCTGGTCACCGACACCGAGGCCGCCAGGACCATGGGGCAGGCCGCCCGACGCCGCGTCGAGGAGCACTTCGCCTGGGAGGCCATCGCTCAGCGCACCATGGACGTCTACAACTGGGTCCTGGCCCAGGGCTGAACAGGACGGTTCTCGTCCGGCCATACGCCACCGAGTGGTACGGCCCCTCTACCGGGCCCACCACTCGGTGGCCGCAGCGGCCCCGTGACGCGCCACAGCCAGCAGCGGACGCAGGACGCCGGCTCGCTGCTGCGCCTGAAGGGCGGTCGTAGCCGCACCGTCGTCGTCCAGGGCCAGCTCGCACATCCCCGCCAGGCGCAAGGAGCGCTCCAACAGCTCCCGATCACGGCGCGCCAGCCACGGCGGGACGAGCCGCGGATCCACCACCGCGGTGAGAAGGTCGTTGAGAGCATCGGCCACCCCCGGGCGCTCGCGGGCCAGGTCGAGCTCGACGAGCGCCTCGATGGCCTCCTCGGTGGCGGCGTGCACCTGCCTGCGGGCGTGCGCCGCATCCAGCGGAGGCAGCGGGGGGGCCAGCGGCTCGGCGCGCCAGGTCACCGAGGTGCCGGAGTCCTCGGGCACCAGCAGCACCCGACCGGGTGCGCCCTCCAGGACGACGCCCTCCTCGATGTCGGGGATGATCCCCCAGGTGCCGGTACCGCCGGCCGGTGAGGGCAGGACCGCGCTCACCCGGCTCAGTGGGCGGGCGGCCGTGAGCCACTGCTCCAGGCCGACGCGCCCCGAACCGCTGGGGGCGTCGGCGATACCGTCGACGATGCTGTCGATGACGTCATGGGCGCCGTCGACGCCCTCAACGAGCGACAGGCCGCGGGAGGAGGGCGAGGGCGCCCACAGGGCCAGCATGATGCTGACAGGCGGGTTGAGGGGATCCATGGGGATCAACCATAGTGAATGGTGGCGGGGCGAGCCCCGGATGGGGACCGGGCACCATCGGGCTGGCGGCTCTCGTCCCGCATCTGCCCTGTGTCATCTCGGTGTCACGATAGGATCGGCTCATGACCAGTGTCCTGCACCTCGACGACGTCTCGCTGCACCGCGGCAGCCACCAGATCCTCAGCCACGTCAGCTGGACCGTGGAGGAGGGGCAGCACTGGGTGCTGCTGGGATCCAACGGCGCGGGCAAGACCACGATCGCCAGGATCGCCTCGGCCAGGCTCTTCCCGTCCTCCGGCACGGTGGACATCCTCTCCGAGAGGCTCGGGCGCGTGGACGTCTCCGAGCTGCACCCCCGTATCGGCCTGTTGTCCTCGGCCCTGGCCGCCGACGTCCAGGACGGCGAGAAGGTGCTCGGCGTGGTCCTGTCGGCCTCCTACGGGCGCATCGGGCGCTGGCGCGAGGAGTACGACGACTTCGACCTCGAGCGCGCTCACGCCCTGCTGGGTGCCCTGGAGGCCGGGCACCTGGTCGACCGGCTGTGGGGAACGCTGTCATCGGGGGAGCGCAAGCGCGTCGAGCTGGCTCGCGCTCTCATGCCGGACCCGGAGATGCTCTTCCTCGACGAGCCCGCCTCGGGCCTGGACCTGGCCGGCCGTGAACAGCTCCTGGCGGCGCTCACCGAGATCATCTCCTCGCCTGACTCACCCTCCATGGTCCTGGTGACCCACCACCTGGAGGAGATTCCGGAGGGCTTCACCCACGCACTCACGCTGCGTGAGGGGAAGGTCGTGGGCTCCGGTCCGCTGGAGCAGGTCCTCACCGTGGACACGATCAGCACGACCTTCGGCATGCCGCTGGAGGTCACCTACGACCGCGGTCGCTACGCCGCCAGGGGCCGACCCGTCGGCCACGGCAGGCGCGTCGCCGCGGCCCGGGGCTGACCGGTTCCGGGTGCGGATGTCCGCTCCGGACCACGTCGTCCCCGTCCGGCACGGGACCACTTACTCACCAACCGCGTTCATCAGGAGGTTCTCATGGAATGGCTGATCTGGGTCGGAGGGGCTCTGCTCCTCATCGTCATCGAGACGGTGACGGCCGACCTCACCTTCCTCATGATTGCCGGTGGTGCGCTGGGGGGAGGGCTGACATCCTTCCTCGGTGGGCCTGTGTGGGCGCAGGTACTGGTCTTCGCCTGCGTCTCCACCCTGCTGCTCTTCGCCGTGCGCCCCTGGGCCAAGCGGCGTCTGGCGGCCGCCACCCCGCAGATGAAGACCAACGTCGACGCCCTCATCGGCAGGTCGGCCACCACCATCACCGCGGTGGATGACGGCGGCGGCCGAGTCCGTCTGGGCGGTGAGGAGTGGAGCGCCCGTCTGGCTCCCGCCGCCCAGGGTGGCGTCACCCGCCTGGAGGCCGGGGTGAGCGTGACCGTGACACAGATCGACGGGGCCGTGGCCGTGGTCGCCCCGGCGACGACCTCCGCCGCTGCGCCCGCGCCCTGACGTTCCCCGCACCGGCCCATCAACCGTTCTGACCACCCGTTCAACCCCGCAGGAGAAAACTCGTGCCCATCGTCTCCATCATCTTGCTTCTCGTGGCCGTATTGGTCATCGTTGCCATCTTCCGATCGGTGCGGATCGTTAAGCAGAGCACCGCGATCATCGTTGAGCGCCTGGGGCGCTTCCAGGCGGCCTACGGCGCTGGAATGCACTTCCTGGTGCCCTTCATCGACCGGGTACGCAACATCATGGACCTGCGCGAGCAGGTCGTCTCCTTCCCGCCCCAGCCGGTCATCACCTCCGACAACCTCGTCGTGAGCATCGACTCGGTGGTCTACTACCAGATCACCGACCCCATGCGTGCCACCTACGAGATCTCCAACTACCTGCAGGCCATTGAGCAGCTGACGGTCACCACGCTGCGCAACGTCGTCGGCTCCATGGACCTGGAGCAGACGTTGACCAGCCGTGACCAGATCAACGGCCAGCTGCGCGGTGTCCTGGATCAGGCCACCGGCCGGTGGGGAATCCGCGTCAACAGCGTGGAGCTGAAGTCCATCGACCCGCCCGCCTCCATCCAGGGCTCCATGGAGCAGCAGATGCGCGCCGAGCGTGACCGCCGCGCCGCGATCCTGACCGCCGAGGGCGTCAAGCAGTCCCAGATCCTCACGGCCGAGGGTGACAAGCAGTCCGCCATCCTGCGCGCCGAGGGGCAGGCGCAGTCCGCGATCCTCAAGGCCCAGGGTGAGTCGCGCGCCATCCTCCAGGTCTTCGAAGCCATCCACCGCGGAAACGCCGACTCCAAGCTGCTGGCCTACCAGTACCTCCAGACCCTGCCCAAGATCGCCAACGGCTCCTCCTCCAAGATGTGGATCGTGCCCACTGAGTTCACGGCGGCGCTCGACGGCATCGCCGGCGCTCTCGGCGGTGGCAGGGATGGCGGCCCCAGCGGCGGCTCGGACGACTCCGACGACGATACCCGTCCCGGCGTCGACCTCTCAGGCAGCGAGCTCGACCTGGGCATCGCCTCGGACCTGGCCAGCATCAGCCTCCAAGCCCCCGAGGAGGCCCTCGCCCAGGCCCGGGGCGAGGTCGAGTCGGCCTCCCAGGAGGCCAGTGAGGAGCCCGCTCCCAAGGCAGGCGTTCCCCGGAAGGCTCCCGCGGATGAGACCGACGGCGGGGCCACGGTGACTGTCCCGACCTCCGACGGCCTGGAGGGCGCTCACGCCGCGCGCGGCAGTCACGTGGCCGATCCCGAGGAGGAGGATCAGCAGCCGGATTCCGTGCCCCCGCGCGGCGGTTACGGCATCCAGGCACAGCCCGGGTACGGCACGCCTCCCGGCGCGCCCCAGGGACCCTACGGAGCCTGACCGGCTGTCTTGAGGCCCGTTGGGAACCGGAGAGGTCCCAGGGGCACTTGCTGCGGCGGGAGGAATGGGCGATCCACGATGATCGGCCTATTCTTCCCGCCGTACTGCTGCGCTGAGCGGGGAAAACCAAGAAGGTGACGAACGATGATTATTGAGCTGGACGACGGGGCCGACGAGCGCCTGGCGGACTACACCAGGCTGACGGATGTGGCGCTGCGCCGTCGGTTGGAGACGCAGCGGGGCCTGTACATGGCCGAGTCCTCCAAGGTCATCACACGCGCCGTGGCCGCCGGGCACGCCCCGCGCTCCTTCCTCATGGCTCCGCGCCACCTGGCTGAGATGCGCCCGGTCATCGCCTCAGCGGCCGGCTGCGGGGGCAACGACGACGGCGGTGAGGTACCCGTGTTCGTCGCCCCCGAGGAGGTCCTGGAGTCCATCACGGGTTTCCACCTGCACCGCGGGGCGCTGGCCGCCATGAACCGCCCCGAGCTCATCGGTGTTCCCGAGCTGCTGTCGGCCGCCCGCGGGGGAGCGGGGGCCAGGAGGGTCGCGATCCTGGAGGACCTGGTGGACCACACGAACGTGGGGGCCGCCTTCCGCAGCGCTGCCGCCCTGGGGATCGACGCCGTCCTGGTCACTCCGCGCTGCGCGGATCCCCTTTACCGGCGCAGTGTGCGCGTCTCCATGGGCACCGTCTTCCAGGTCCCCTGGACCCGGATCGAGCGCTGGCCCGCCATGGACGAGCTCCATGGCCAGGGCTTCACCGTGGCCGCCCTGGCGCTGTCGGACACCTCAGTGGCGCTGGACGAGTTCGCGGCGTCAGCGGCTTGCACCGGTGCGGACTCCAGGGTCGCCGTCGTCCTGGGCACGGAGGGCGATGGGCTGTCCCACCGGACGATCGCCGCGGCCGACGAGGTGGTGCGCATCCCCATGGCCGGGGGAGTGGACTCCCTCAACGTGGCGGCGGCCGCCGCCGTGGCCTTCTGGGCGCTGCGTCTGCCCTGACCCGGACCGCAGTCCGGTGCCGCCAGCGTGCGCCGGACGAGCAGCACGTGAGCAACATGGTGGGGCCGGATCCGTCAGCATACGGATCCGGCCCCACCGTTGTGTCAGCGGCCGATCAGGTCGACGGCGTCATATGAGCTCAGGCCTCGGGCGCGGTGACCTTGATGAGGGCCTCACCGGGCTCAACCGAATCACCACCGACGACCTCGACCGAGGCGAAGGAGGCGGTGTTGGTGACGAGTACCGGAGTGGTCAGCGGGTAGCCGGCCTGCTCGATGACGGAGCGGTCCACGCGGACGAGCTCCTGACCCTCGCTGACGCGATCGCCCTGGGAGACCTTGACGTCGAAGCCCTGGCCCTCGAGGTTGACGGTGTCCAGACCCACGTGGATGAGGATCTCCACGCCGTTGTCCAGGGTGATGCCGAAGGCGTGCCCCGAGGACGGGGCCACGACGACGGTGCCGTCGGCCGGAGCCGTGACGACGATGTCGCCCTGGGGCTCCAGGCCCACGCCCTGACCGACGGCGCCCGAGGAGAACACCGGGTCGGGGACCTTGTCCAGGTCCATGGTCGTGGCCTTGAGCGGTGAGGCGATCTCAGTGACCGCGCCGGGAACGAGCGCCGGCTTGGGCGTGGGGGCCTTCGCAGTCCGGTCGCCCTCCTCAGCGGGAGCAGCAGCCGCAGCGGCGCCGTCGTCGGCCTGCTTCTTCTCAGTAGGCTCCGCTTCAGTGGAGGCGATCGTCTCACCGGCAGCGGCCGCAGCCGCACGGGCCTCGGCCCTCTCCTCCTTGGTGCGGTAGTCCGTGAGAATGATGAGAGCCATCGAGGTGGCGAAGGCCGCGGTGATGGCGATGCCGTACAGTGCCATCGGGGTGAAGACCGGGATGCTCAGCAGCGAGCTGAACACGAAGGTCGAGGCCTTGATGCCGCCGCCGATACCGGTGATGAGACCGCCCACGAGACAGCCGGCCAGCAGACGCGGGTAGATGCGCTTGAAGCGCAGGTGGATACCGTAGAGGCTCGGCTCGGAGATGCCACCGAAGAGGCCGGCGGCCAGGGCGCCGGAGGCCGTCTGACGCATGACCTTGTCCTTGTCACGAATGGCCAGGACCAGCACACCGGCGGTGGCGCCGAAGCATGCGAAGTTCCACGAGCCCATGGGGCCCTGGATGAAGTCGTAGCCCAGCGTACTGATGTTGGCCAGCATGATGGCGTTGAGGGGCCAGTGCAGACCCAGCGGCACCAGGAACGGGTAGAGCAGTGGGATGACGATCGCGAAGACGATCGGGGCGCTCGTGTTGAGCCATGCCAGTCCGGATCCCAGGCCTGTACCGACCCAGATACCTACTGGACCGATGATGAAGGCCGTCACCGGCATCATGATGATGAAGGAGAAGAACGGAACAAACACCATCTGCACGTTGGAGGGAATGAGCTTGGCCAGACCCTTGTAGACCAGGGCCAGGACGGCGACCATCATGAGGGGAACGAAGACCTGGCCGCTGTAGTCGTTGAGCTGCATGGGAACGCCCGCGACATGTGCGACGCACAGGTCCTTGTTCAACGTGGCGTTGTGGGTGCAGGTCGATCCGATCGCCTTGCTGAGGTCAACGAATTGAGGCGTCATCAGCGCCGCCATGACCGAGGCACCGACCCAGGGGTCGATGTTGAGCTTCTTGGCGGCGTTGTAGGCCACCATGATGGGCAGGAAGTGGAACACCGACTTGAACATGGCTTCCGCGAAGACCTGTGCGGCGGGCTTGTCCGCGGCCGTCAGGGTTCGGATCACTGGCATTGATGACGCCGAACGCATCCAGTACCGCAAGACCGGCGATGATGAGCGACGCGCCCAGCAGCACCGGCAGCAGGGGACGGAAGGAGTCGGACAGGTACTCGAAGAAGGCGTCGACGTAGGCGTTCTTGCCGCGGGCCTTGGCGCGGGCGGCGGCCTTGACGTCGGCGTCGGACTGATCCGAGCCGGATGATCCTCCCCGGCTCTTCATGGCCGGCAGGTTGTTGATCTCGTCGTACACGCTCTGCACGGCACCACCGATGACGATCTGGTAGCGGTCCCCGGACTGGGGGACGGCGCCCATGACACCCGGAATGGTCTCGACGGCCGCCTTGTCGATGCCGGAGGCGTCCTTGAGCTCGAAGCGCAGTCGGGTGGCGCAGTGGGTGAAATGGATGATGTTCTCGGCGCCGCCCACGGCGTCGAGGATTGCCTCAGGGGTTGAGGTCGTGGTTGCCATTCGGGCCCTTTCCTACTGAGCGAGGGTGACGAGGACGGTGGATGCACCCCGGTGCGCTCCGAGTCCCCGATGGGCTCGCTCTCGGTGGTGGGGATCTGACACCTCGTGCGCCACGCGGGCGCAAAGAAGGTGGTTGAGGAAGAGGGTACTGTCTCACGGCTCAGAACAAAAAGGGAACAGTCCGTCCGGATGGTGCCCGTACCCTGCTCGAGATGGCCGACGGCCACGGAATCTGCCCGATCCCGGTATCCACTGGCACCTGTTTGCGCAGGTGAGGCTCTTTGTGCGCACAGGCACTCAGACCAGTGGGTGCGTCGGCGGAGTGGTTTTTGCACGCTTGAGGCGCACTGACCCCGCCTCAAGCGAAGGAGCTCAACATGAGCGCGCAGACCTCCCTGGCTGCACAGCCGGTACCGCCGGTCCTACCGAACATCCCGATTCGCCCACCCACCACGACTCCGCCTCCCGTCCCGGCCTCGACCGGCTCGCCCGATTCGCCGCGCCTTTACGGTCCACCGGGGTGGACGGTGCGCATCGGCCTGTGGCGCCTGATTGAGCCCTGGCTCGATGCCCCGCGCTGCCTGCCGGGGGAGACGCCACTGCGCCTGGATGCCCTGGGCGCCCCGGTGAGCGACTACGTGCCCTTCCGTGGGATGGACGCCGCCACGGCGGCCGACCTGCTCCTGCGGCTGCCGGCTGCGGCACTGAGCGACCGCCAGAACCTCGCCCCGACCCTCAAGACGATGCTGACTGCCTGCGCCGGAGCGGACGGGCAGGTGCGCCTGTCCGGATACGGCATCGGCCCTCAGCGCGAGGACGAGCGTCTGAGCGCCGAGGCCCTGTGGGTCGCCGACGCCGACCTGCAGGGCTACGAGGTCCTCGCCGAGCACAGCCGGGCCTGTCAGTGCTCCGCGCTGTGGGAGAGGGTCAAGGAGCGTTACGAGCTCGACGCCAGGTGCATTCCTGACGACATCGTGCGCACCCGGCCCGAGTGGGCCGGCGGCGGGGTCGGCTGGTGGATGTGGTGGGACTGATAGGGTCCCGTTGCGGCGGGCAGGACCAGCAGGCCCGTACGATGGCGCGCGTGATCAATGTCCAGGACCTCACCATGCGTATCGGTGCCCGCCAGCTCGTCGCTCACGCCGGCTTCCGGGTCGACAAGGGGATGCGCATCGGCCTCGTGGGCCGCAACGGCGCAGGCAAGACCACCATGACCAAGCTGCTCGCCGCCGCTTCCGTGGCCCAGGGCGCAGGCCGCGCCGTCAACGACGCCGATGAGCGCCACGGCCTGGAGGCCGTCGAGCACGAGGGCACGATCACCTGCACGAGCTCGGTGGGCTACCTGCCCCAGGACACCAAGGTCGGAGACCTCAGTGAGATCGCCCGGGACCGGATCCTCTCGGCCCGCGGCATCGACGCGCTCCTGGCCCGCATCCGCAAGGCCGAGGAGCGCATCGCCGTCACCGAGGGGGAGGCCCAGGCCAAGGCCCTGGACCGCTATACGCGCCTGGACCACGAGTTCACCATGGCCGGCGGCTACGCCGCCGCCTCGGAGGCCGCTCGCATCAGTGCCGCCCTGGGCCTGCCCGACCGCGTCCTCGACCAGCCCATCGGCACGCTCTCAGGTGGCCAGCGCCGTCGGGTCGAGCTCTCCCGGGTCCTGTTCCAGCAGCCCGACACGCTCCTGCTCGACGAGCCCACCAACCACCTCGACCACGACTCGATCCTGTGGCTACGAGACCACCTGCGCACCTACGCCGGGGGCTTCATCGTCATCAGTCACGACGTCGAGCTCCTGCGTGACACCGTCAACCAGGTCATGTACCTCGACGCCGGCCGCGGGGTCCTCGACGTCTACCACCTGGGCTGGGACGCCTACCTCAAGCAGCGTGCCGACGACGAGCACCGGCGCCGTCGAGAGCGCGCCAACGCGGAGAAGAAGGCCGCCGCCCTGCGGGCCCAGGGGGAGAAGATGCGGGCCAAGGCCACCAAGGCCGTGGCCGCCCAGCAGATGCTCAAGCGGGCCGAGCGCCTCATGGCCGATCTGGAGGACGAGGCCGCCGTGGAGAAGGTTGCCCACCTGCGCTTCCCCGACCCCGGCCCCCTGCGGCAAGACCCCGCTGCGCGCCGCCGGACTGTCCAAGGCCTACGGCTCCCTGGAGGTCTTCGCCGGCGTGGACCTGGCCATCGACCGCGGCAGCCGGGTCGTGGTCCTGGGCCTCAACGGCGCCGGCAAGACCACGCTCCTGCGCCTGCTCGGCGGGGTGGAGGAGCCCGACTCCGGCGAGGTCATCCCCGGCCACGGCCTCAAGATCGGCTACTACGCCCAGGAGCACGAGACCATCGACACCGCGGCGACCGTCGTGGAGAACCTGCGCCGCGCCGCCCCCGGCATGGACGACACCCAGGTGCGCAGCGTCCTGGGATCCTTCCTCTTCTCGGGCTCGGACGCCGACAAGCCCGCCCGGGTCCTCTCCGGAGGGGAGAAGACCCGCCTGGCCCTGGCCATGCTCGTGGTCTCCAGCGCCAACGTCCTCCTGCTCGACGAGCCCACGAACAACCTCGACCCCGCCAGCCGCGAGGAGATCCTCGGGGCGCTGGGCACCTTCGCCGGCGCCGTCGTCCTGGTCACCCACGATGAGGGCGCTGTCGAGGCCCTGAAGCCCGACCGGGTCCTCCTGCTGCCCGACGGCGACGAGGACCTGTGGGGGCCGGAGTACCTCGAGCTGGTGGCCCTGGCCTGAGGATGTGATCGTCTCCCTCCCGCCCCGAAGGCGACGCCGTCGGACACAGTGAGTCCCCTCACCCCGGCTCCGGGGCGAGGACCGCGTAGGGTTGTCACCAGGAACAAGGCATCCGGATGGAGCGTTGGCTCCGGTGGATCCTCACGGCTCTCGTCAGGAGGGCCGCCGCAGGACCTTCGGCGGCGCCACACGGAGCGCCGCGGACACACGTAGGCATACCAGACCAGGAGATGACCATGGCAGAGACCACCCTGACCGACACCACTGACATCGAGGCCCCCGAGCACGAGGTCATCCTCACCGAGACCGCCGCCGCGAAGGTCGCCAGCCTCCTGGCCCAGGAGGGGCGTGACGACCTGCGCCTGCGCGTGGCCGTCCAGCCCGGCGGCTGCTCCGGTCTGGTCTACCAGCTCTACTTCGACGAGCGGCTCCTGGACGGCGACGCCGTGCGCGCCTTCCCCACCGGGCAGTGACGAGATGGCCAGCGTTGAGGTGGTCGTCGACCGCATGAGCGTGCCCTACCTGTCGGGCGCCACCATCGACTTCGCCGACACCATCGAGAAGCAGGGCTTCACCATCGACAACCCCAACGCCGCCGGAAGCTGCGCCTGCGGCGAGTCCTTCCACTGATCCCTCCCGCGCAGGCCCTCCCTCACGCAAGGAGCTCATGTGCGCCGCACATCCCTGACCCTGACCGCCCTGGCCGCGGCCGCCTGCCTCGCGCTGGCCGGCTGCTCGGGGTCGTCCTCCTCCTCAGCATCGGCGTCCAAGGCCGCTGCCTCCGAGACCCCGGTGCCGGCGGCCACGGCGCCCGTGGACTGCTCCACCCTGACGATCGACTCCGACTCCGAGTCGTTGCCGGCCGTCGGTGGTGACGCGGGCAAACAGCCCACTGTGACCTGGAAGAAGGATGCGCAGGCACCTAAGAACCTCACCGTCAAGACGTTGACGAAGGGGAACGGGGCTGAGATCGACGCCGCCGGTGTGGTCAAGGCCAACTACGCGGGCTGGCAGTGGGACGGCACCGACCCCTTCGACACCTCCTTCAAGAGCGGCGCACCGGTGACCTTCCCGCTGGGGAACGTGATCCAGGGATGGAAGTGCGGTCTGGCCGGGCACCACGTGGGTGACCGGGTCGTCATGTCGATTCCCCCGGAGCTGGCCTACGGCAACAAGGCGGCCCAGGATGCTCAGGCCGCCCAGGCCGGCGGCGCCCAGCAGCAGGGGCAGCAGAACCCGGCCGGGACGCTCGTGTTCGTCGTCGAGATCGTCGACGGCGTCAGCGGCAAGATCTCCGGCGGCTCGGCCTCGGCCACGATGGAGGGAGAGGAAGCCGTCAGTCAGCGCGGCATCACGGTCAGCGGTGAGCTCGGCCAGCCGGCGAAGCTCTCCATCGGGGCCGACGCCGCCCAGCCGGCCAAGTCCGAGGTCATCGTGCTGGCGCGCGGCTCCGGTCCGGCCATCAAGGAGAGCTCCACGGCCGTGATGAACATTGCCGGAAACTACTGGGACGGATCCCAGCCGTCCAACACCTGGGAGCAGCACGCCGCCGAGTCGATCAACATGGCGCAGGCACAGCAGTCCGTTCCGGGACTGATCGGTGTGCCGGAAGGCTCCCGAATCGTGGTGCTCATGCCGCCGGTGCAGGCTACGGGCCAGCAGCAGGGGGTCCCGGCGTCGGCTTACGTCATGGATGTTGAGAAGGTTTTCTAGCAAGAGCTGTTTAGCAGCGCCAGACATGGCTGTGGCCGCGCCCCTCAAGGGGCGCGGCCACAGCCTTTCTCGTACGCTGCCGGGGCTCGGCGTCAGCGGACGATGAGACCCTGGGCCTTGGCGACGGCGTCGGCCAGGCGCTCGGAGACGTCCTGCCAGTTGGCGATGTTCCAGACGGCCTTGACGTAATCGGCCTTGACGTTGAGGTAGTCGAGGTAGAAGGCGTGCTCCCACATGTCCACCATGAACAGCGGGATAGTGCCCACGGGCACGTTGCCCTGCTGGTCGAAGAGCTGGAAGGTGACGAGCTTTCCGGAGATGGAGTCGTAGGCGAGCACGGCCCAGCCCGAGCCCTGGATGCCCATGGCGGTGGCGGTGAACTGCGCCTGGAACTTCTCGAAGGAGCCGAAGGAGTCCTTGATGGCCTCCGCGAGCTCGCCCTCGGGCTGACCTCCGCCATTGGGGGAGAGGTTCTTCCAGAAGATTGAGTGGTTGGTGTGGCCGCCCAGGTTGAAGGCGAGGTTCTTCTCCCACAGGTTGATGGCGGCCAGGTCGCCGGCCTCGCGGGCGGCGGCCAGGGCCTCCAGGGCGGCGTTCGCGCCGGTGACGTAGGCGGCGTGGTGCTTGTCGTGGTGGAGCTCCATGATCTTGCCGGAGATGTGGGGCTCCAGGGCGGCGTAGTCGTAGGGGAGCTCGGGAAGGGTGTACACGGCCATCAAGGACTGCCTTTCGGTGAGTGAGGTGGCTTCAGTCCCGTCTCAGCAGGGCTCGTTAGGACTGAAGTCCTGAACATGACTCATGCTAGACGGGGGGCCGGAAGAGGGATAGTGAGCCTCCATGTGATTACACTGACCGCGGAAACACTGCCGTCCGTACCCGTCCACGAAGGATCCGATATGACCGACCAGGCTGCTTCCGCCCGCCTCGAGCTTCTCGTCTTCTCCGACGACGCCACCGTGCGTCAGGAGGTCATTGACGGTGTCGGGCGCCGACCGGCCAAGGGCCAGCCACTGGTGACCTGGACCGAGGCGGCCACCGCCGAGGGTGTGCGCATGGCCATCAAGGACCGCGAGAAGGAGGACCGGCCGCCCTTCGACGCACTGGTCCTGGACGCCGAGGCCAAGAAGCTCGGCGGCATGGGCCTGGCCCACGAGCTGTTCACCGAGCTCGACGAGCGTCCCGCCGTCGTCCTGCTGACCGCCCGCCCCCAGGACGACTGGCTGGCCGCCTGGGCCAAGGCGGAGGTCGTCGTGCCCCGGCCCCTGGACCCGCTGAGCCTCCAGGAGGGCGTCGCCAAGGCCCTCACCGCCCGCCGCGGCACCGTCACCCCGCCGGCTGAGCCAGACGTCGGCCGCGCTGAGGTGATTGGCTCACGCGCGGCGCTTCATTCCTGCGAGTCCAGGACCTTGCGGTGGCGGGCAGCCGCACCGATCGGCCACGCGAGCACGGCTGGGTCTCCGTCGATCTCCACGATGCGGGCGCCCTCCTCCAGGACCCAGTCGGCCAGCAGGCTCGTCTCCTCAATGCTCGCCACCTCACCGACCCGGCCGGGCCTCTCAACGACCCGGGCGCTGGCGTGCAGCAGCTCGACTGCGGGACGCGGGTCGGCACCCGGCGCGGTCGTCATGGATCCGGCCAGCACGCCCCAGCGCACCACCACCAGCTCCCAGCCTCCGACCTCGCGCCGGCGGGCCGCCATGAGATGAGGGCAGGCCAGCAGGGGCCGCACCCGCTCGGCCCGGTCCACCGCCCGCAGCAGGCAGCGCAGACGGGCCGTCCAGGTCCCGGCCTCCTCATAACGCTCGGCCCGGGACAGTGCCGCGATGCGCTCCAGCAGGGGAGCGGCCACCCGGTCGACCTCGCCCGACAGGCAGGCCAGCACCTCGGCCGGCTCAGCCGGGACGTCGTCGCGGCGCACCCGGCGCAGCGCGCGCCCGTCCCAGCGGCCCAGACGCAGCACCGACTCGGCGGCGCGCAGGGCATCCTGACCCCTGCCGCGTGAGGCGAAGGGGCCCACCGCATGGCCGACCTCCTCCGTGGGCAGCACGGTGGTGAGCGTCAACCGCGGCTCGGCCCCCGGGCCTGAGTCCTGGTCCAGGTGGAGCCAGGGCCGGCGCCGCGGGGCCCGGGAACGGCGGTTGACCGGCGGGTCGAGCTCAGCGATCATCCGCAGCTCGCGCACCCGCGCCTCAATGAGCGTGGGTGTGGCGATGTGCCGCACGCTCACGGTGGTGTCCAGCATCTGCGCCACCTTGCGGCGCTTCTCCGCGGCGGTGAAGTAGGAGCGCACCCGACGCTTGAGGTCCACGGCGCTGCCCACGTAGAGCACCTGGTCGGCCGCCGAGCGGAACTGGTAGACGCCGGGGCCGCTGGGAAGGGTGTCGGCCAGGCGGCTCTTGGTGCGGCGCCTGGCCGGGACCGGGTCGGAGGCGGTGGCCAGGTCCTCCAGGTGCGTGACGCCGAGCGGCGCCATGACCTCCAGGGCCGCGTGCAGCACGTCCACGGTGGCGCGAGCGTCATCCAGGGCCCGGTGCGAGGGACGGGTCCGGGATCCCACGAAGGCGGCCAATGTCCCCAGCTTGTGGTTGGGCACCTCACTGCGGGTCCAGGCCTTGCGGGCCAGCGCCAGCGTGTCCAGCACGCGGGGCTCTGGCCACTCCAGGCCCAGGGCCGCCGCAGCGCCGCGCAGGTGACCGACGTCGAAGCGGGCGTTGTGGGCCACGAGGACGACGTCGTCGGCCAGCAGGTCCGCCCAGGACAGGAAGGCCTCCACGCAGGTGCTCACGCCGGGGGCGCCGGCCACCATGGCGTTCGTGATGCCGGTGAGCATGGTGATCTGGGCGGGGATGGCGACGCCGGGGTTGACCAGGGTGGAGAAGTCCGCCAGCACCTGTCCGCCGCGCACCTTGACGGCCCCGATCTCGGTGAGGGAGCGAGCGCCCGGCGCCCCGCCGGTGGTCTCCAGGTCCACCACGACGAAGGTCGCCCGTTCCAGGGGCGTGCCCATGTCTGCGAAGGACACCTGGGTCCCGATGGTGCTCACCGTCGCAGGCTAGAGGATGGCAGTGACACGCATCCTCTCTGGCAGTCGGGAAGTCGGTGCGAGCAGGGTGGGAAGCACCCTAGAATCATCCCCATACCCGAGCGGCACCGCCGGCTCCGGTGCCGTCCGTCTCCGATGGTGCAGGACCGTGTGGTGGCCGCCCAGCCAGCAGTTCACAGGAGGCCCCGCGTGGGATACGGACCCATCAAGGCAACAGTCGGCCCGGCCCTGGAGATGCTCTATCAGCCCTGGATCCGCGGCGAGGAGAACATTCCCGCCGAGGGTGCGGCGATCCTGGCCTCCAACCACCTGGCGGTCATCGACTCCTTCTTCCTGCCGCTGCTGGTGGACCGCGAGGTCGCCTTCATCGGCAAGGCCGACTACTTCACCGGCAAGGGCGTCAAGGGCTGGGCGGTGAAGAACTTCATGAAGACCGTGGGCACCATCCCCGTGGACCGCTCCGGCGGCAAGGCATCCCAGGCGGCGCTCCAGGCCGGCATCGACCGCCTGCGCTCGGGGCAGCTCTTCGGCATCTACCCCGAGGGCACGCGCAGCCCCGACGGGCGCCTCTACCGCGGCAAGACCGGCGTGGCCCGTATCGCCCTGGCCACCGGTGCCCCCTGTGGTGCCCTGTGGCGATGATCGGCTCCAACCTGGCCCAGCCGATCGGCAAGTCCATCCCTCCACCCGCCACCGCGTGGGCATCGTCATCGGCGAGCCGCTGGACTTCTCCCGCTACAAGGGGCCTGGAGAACGACCGCTTTCGTGCTGCGCTCCATCACCGACGAGATCATGTACGCCCTCATGGCCCTGTCCGGCCAGGAGTACGTGGACCTCTACGCCGCCGACGTCAAGAAGGCCATGGACTCGGAGAAGAAGACCGCCGACGAGGTCGTCACCGAGATGCTCGCCGCGCAGGCGCAGGCCCGCCCTCGGCCGCCCCTGTGGCCGCACCCGGTGGCCGCCCCTGCCCCCTGAGGTCTCCGTGCCCTGAGCCGCCCGAGGACAAGAGCGGCAAGGACAAGAAGAAGGACAAGACCTCCGACGACGAGGCCCGAGCCCCGGCGCCGAGTAGGGAGCTTGAGGGACGGACAGCTATCCCGGCCTCCTGATTCTGTCCGGTGGGTCCCTGTCAGCGGCTACCAATGGCACGTAGACTGACGCCCGGTGCGGCCCGTGCCGCCCGATCAGGCCGGGGCACTGACCCCGAGTACCCACAACCCGAAAGGTTCCTGATGTCGATTCGTCGCGTCGCCCTGCTCACCGCTGGCGGTTTCGCCCCCTGTCTGTCCGCCGCCGTCGGCGACCTCATCGAGCGCTACACGCAGGTCGCTCCCGAGGTCGAGATCATCGCCTACCAGTACGGCTACCACGGCCTGCTCACCGGCAACTACATCGTCATCGACGACGAGGCCCGCAAGAACGCCGGCATCCTGCGCGACTTCGGCGGATCCCCGATCGGCAACTCCCGCGTCAAGCTCACCAACGCCAAGAACCTCGTCGAGCGCGGCCTCGTCGCGGAGGGCGTCAACCCCCTGGAGTTCGCCGCCGAGCAGCTGCGCAAGGACGGCGTCGACGTCCTGCACACCATCGGTGGCGACGACACCAACACCACCGCCGCCGACCTGGCCGCCTACCTCCACGAGAACGACTACGAGCTCACCGTCGTCGGCCTGCCCAAGACCATCGACAACGACGTGGTTCCCGATCCGCCAGTCCCTGGGCGCCTGGACCGCGGCCGACGAGGGCGCCGGCTTCGCCTTCAACATCATCGGCGAGCACCGCTCCAACCCCCGCATGCTCATCGTCCACGAGTGCATGGGCCGCAACTGCGGCTACCTCACCGCTGAGACCGCCCGCCGCTACCACGACCTGCTCCAGACCAAGCAGTGGGCCCCCTCCCTCGGCCTGACCAAGGAGCGCTGGGACGTCCACGCCGTCTTCCTCCCCGAGATGAAGCTCGACATCGCCGCCGAGGCCGAGCGCCTCAAGGCCATCATGGACGAGCAGGGCAACGTCAACATCTTCCTGTCCGAGGGCGCCGGCGTCCCCGAGATCATCGCGGAGATGGAGGCCGCCGGCCAGGAGGTCCAGCGCGACCCCTTCGGCCACGTCAAGCTCGACACCATCAACCCCGGCCAGTGGTTCGCCAAGCAGTTCGCCGAGCTCATCGGCGCTGAGAAGGTCATGGTCCAGAAGTCCGGCTACTACTCGCGGGCCGCCCACGCCAACGCCGAGGACCTCGCCCTCATCAAGAAGATGTGCGACCTGGCCGTCGACTGCGCCCTGCGCGGCGAGTCCGGCGTCATCGGCCAGGACGAGGAGAACAACGACGAGCTCACCGCGATCGCCTTCCCGCGCATCGCCGGCGCCAAGCCCTTCGACATCACCCAGGCCTGGTTCACCGACCTCATGGCCGAGCTGGGCCAGAAGGTGGAGCCCGCCGAAGCTGCCCCCGAGCACTGAGGCTGAGCCCGCACCCTGCCGCGGCCGGTGCCGTCCTCGTGACGGCACCGGCCGCTTCTTTTTTGCCCCGGAGGCCTGCGTCGATGGCCTTATGTGTCACGTTTGGCGACTATTCGACCCGCCCGCTGCGCTTCTGGAACGGAGGCCTTCGCATCCGTGCAGGTCAGGGCGTGCAACCGGTCCGTGCGCGCTCTGCTGCAGCCCTAAAAGTCGCCCACAGTGACAGAATTCGTCTCCCAACCCCCGTGTTTCGCGATGCGGCGCCGAACCCGGGCAATCTCCCGACTGGCCTATGCTGACGGGCGTGATGAACGAGCTCTCCGTCGCCCGCACGGACGCCCAGGTCCCCGCATGGCGCCACCTGCCCGCCCTCCAGCAGCCCGCCTACCCCGATGAGGCCGCGCTGGCCGACGTGGTGGCGGACCTGCGCCGCCGGCCCCCGCTCGTCTTCGCCGGAGAGGTCGACTCCCTGCGCGACCTCATCGCCCAGGCCAGCGCCGGGGACGCCTTCGTCCTCATGGGCGGGGACTGCGCCGAGTCCTTCACCCACAACACGGCCGACAACATCCGCCTCAAGGTCCAGACCATCCTCCAGATGGCCGCGGTCCTCACCTACGGCGCCTCCACGCCCGTGGTCAAGATCGGCCGCATGGCCGGCCAGTACGCCAAGCCCCGCAGCTCGGACACCGAGACCCGCGGCGAGGTCACCCTGCCCGCCTTCCGCGGCGACTCCGTCAACGGCCACGAGTTCACCCCCGAGGCCCGCATCCCCGACCCCACCCGCATGCTGGACGCCTACCTGCGCTCGGGCACCACCCTCAACCTCATCCGCGCCTTCACGATGGGCGGCTACGCGGACCTGCGCGAGGTCCACTCCTGGAACCGCGGCTTCACCGCCAACCCCGCCTACAAGCGCTTCGAGTCCTTCGCCGAGGAGCTCGACCGGGCCATGCGCTTCATGGAGGCCGCCGGCGTGGACTTCGAGGCCCTGCGCCAGGTCGACTTCTACGCCGCCCACGAGGCCCTCCTCCTGGAGTACGAGGACGCCATGATCCGCGAGGACTCCCGCTCCGGGCGCCTCTACGACACCTCCGCCCACATGCTCTGGGTGGGGGAGCGCACCCGCGAGGCCGACGGCGCCCACGTCGCCATCCTCGCCGGCGTCCACAACCCCGTGGGCGTCAAGGTCGGCCCCACCACGTCCCCCGACGACCTCTCCCGGCTCATGGACCGCCTCAACCCCGAGGGCCTGCCCGGACGCCTGTCCCTCATCACCCGCATGGGCGCCGACCGCATCCGCGAGGCCCTGCCGCCACTGGTGGAGGCGGTGCGCGCCGACGGGCGTCCCCGTCACCTGGATCGCCGACCCCATGCACGGCAACACCATCACCTCGGACAACGGCTACAAGACCCGCCGCTTCGAGACGATCCTCGACGAGATCCGCGGCTTCTTCGAGGTGCACCGCTCCCTGGGCACCGCCCCGGGCGGCATCCACGTCGAGCTCACCGGCGACGACGTCACCGAGGTCCTCGGCGGCGGCGAGCACATCGACGAGGCCGGCCTGGCCGAGCACTACGAGACCCTCGTCGACCCGCGCCTCAACCACCAGCAGTCCCTCGAGGTCGCCTTCGAGATCGCCGAGATGCTCAAGGGCTGAGAACCTCCGCTGAGAACCCGCCCGCGCTGCGGGGGCCGGCGAAACGTGGCCCGGTCCGCTCGAGCGGAACCGGGCCACGTTCGTCAGAAGATGTTGATGGTGACCCTGGAGTCCGGCTTGACGCTGGAGCCCGGCGCGGGGTCAGTGGAGCGCACCGTCCCGAAGGGGCCGCCCAGGCGCTTGTTGACCTCCACCTTGAGCCCGGCGTCCTCCAGCGCCTTCTTGGCCTCGTCCTGGCTCTTGCCGGTCACGTCGGGGATCGTCACCTTCTCCGGCCCCTTGGAGACGGTCAGGTCCACCGAGTCGCCCTTGTAGTAGCCCGAGGCCCCGGCGATGGGGGAGGAGGAGATGACGTTCCCCTTCGCCACGGAGTCGGAGTAGCCCTTGCTGACCTTGCCCTTCTTCAGCCCGGCATCCTCCAGGACCTTCTTGGCCTCGTCCTCGCTCATACCGGTCACGTCGGGGATCGTAGCCGGCTCCTTGCCCTTGGAGACCACGAGCGAGACCTTCTCAGTGTGCTTGATGACCTTTCCGGCCTTGGGGTCGCAGGAGATGACCTTGCCCGACTCCACGCTGGCGGAGTACTCCTCGGTGACGTCCCCCGGGGTCAGGCCGGCCGCCGTGATTGCGGCCGTGGCCTGGTCCTTGGTCTTCCCGACGACGTCGGGAACGGTCTTGGTCTCCACGCCTCGGGAGACGGTGGCGGTGACGGCCTGGCCGAGTCCCACCTTCTGGCCCGCCTTCGGCTGGCAGGAGACGATGCTGCCGGCCGGGACCGTGTCGGAGTAGACGCGCTCGGGCGTGCCCCAGTCGAGCCCCTGCTTCTCCAGGGCCAGCTGTGCCTGGTCCTCAGACATGCCGACAATGTCGGGCACGGAAACTCTTCTGCCGGGACCGGCCGTCAGGTACCAGGTTGCGCTCGCCCCGGTTCCGGCCACGGCCAGCAGCCCGATGACGAGTGCACGACGGCGACTGAGGCCGCCGTTGCCCTTCTTCGGGGTGGGGACGGCAGTGGTCTTCTGTGCGTCGGCCGCCAGGGCCTTGCGCGAGAGCGCACGTGTTCTCCCTTGGAGTCCGGGCCGATGGAACCGATGGGAAGGGAGACGGTGCGCATCCCGGCGTGCGGCGAGGCGTCCTCGGCGGAGGAGTCATCGGCGTCGTCGTCCTGGGGCTCGTTGTCGATGGCGGAGCGGGCGGCCTGAGCGTTGGCCGTCATGACCTGCTGGGTGCGGATGGAGCCGGTCCCGCCTCCGCGGCGCACGGAGAGCTCGGAGTCGGTGAGCTCGTCGACGACGTTCCGCAGCAGCGCCAGTGCCTCGTCGGCGTCGGCCGGGCGCTCCTGCGGCTCACGGCGCGTCATGGTGGCCACGAGCTCATCGACGTCGGCCGGCATCTCGGGCACCAGCTTGGAGGGCAGGGGCACGTCCTCGTGGACGTTACGGAAGGCGATCTGGATGGGGGAGTCCGCGGTGAAGGGCTGCTGGCCGGTGAGGAGCTCGTAGAGGACCACCCCGGCGGAGAAGACATCGGCGCGAGAGGTGGAGTCCCCGGAGGTGATGAGCTCGGGCGCCAGGTAGGCGACCGTGCCCAGCACGTTGCCCGTCGTCGTCTGCGTCACCTCCGTGACCGCTCGGGCCAGGCCGAAGTCGGCGACCTTGGCCACCGAGCCGTCCGAGGGCAGCAGCACGTTCTCCGGCTTGATGTCGCGGTGGACCAGGCCGGCCCGATGGGCGGCGCCGAGCGGGCGCAGCAGCTGGGCCACCAGGCCCAGGGCCTCCTTCACCGACAACGGTCCTGCTGCGATGAGGTCGCGCAGCGTGGGCCCCTCGACATACTCCATGACGAGGTAGGCCACCCCGTCGAGGCTGCCCTGGTCGAAGACTGCCACCACGCCGGGGTTGGACAGGCGTGCCGCGGCCCGGGCCTCACGGCGGAAGCGCGAGACGAAGTCGGGGGAGTCGGCCAGGTGGGCGTGCATGAGCTTGAGCGCCACGGTCCGGTCCAGGCGACGGTCATGGGCGCGGTAGACGGTGGCCATCCCGCCGCGCGCAAGGCGATCGACGATCTCGTAGCGAGAGTCGACCAGCCGACCAATGAGGGGATCTGTGACCACGGGCGCGATTCTACGATGCCGGTAGTGAGGTGACAGCCGCACGCCGGATCAGGCGGGTAGTCGGGTAGTACTGCCCACCCGGCGGGCTGTCCTCGTTTCCTCTGCCGGATCAGGAGACTCGGTGCGTCAGCAGGTCCGCCAGGACCGTCAGGTCCTCCAGGGATGCGGTGCTCACCACGCCCTCGCTCCCCGAGGCTGCTCCAGCGCCCGGTTCCCGGCCTCGCGGTGCGCGGCGATGATCTCTCGTGCGCGGCGCGCGCCGCAGTCCTCGATGAGAGCGGCGACCTCACCGATCTGCTCCTCCGTGGCCTCGGGATTGGCCAGGACGCTGCCGAGCAGCCGGCGGCCGGCCTCGTCGCAGCGCCCCCAGGTCAGGGCCAGCAGCACTGTGCGCTTGCCCTCGCGCAGATCGTCCCCGGCCGGCTTGCCGGTGGCCTGCGGCGAGCCGAAGACGCCCAGCTCGTCGTCGCGCAGCTGGAAGGCGATGCCGACGTCCTCGCCGAAGGCGGCCAGGTGCTCGGCGGTGGTCCCGCTCGGGTCCAGGCCGGCCAGGAGGGCGCCGATGAGCAGCGGGTGGCGCACCGAGTAGCGGGCCGACTTGTGCCGCACGACCGACAGGGCGTCGTCCTGCATGCGCCTGGCCGCGGCGCCCGGCTCCCGGTCCCACGGCAGGGGCAGGTTCTCGCTGCGCACGTCGAGGAACTGGCCCAGGGCCACCTCGGTGGTCATGGCGTCGAAGGCGGACCGGGCGTACCGCACCGCACTGCTTCGGGTCTGGCTGGAGGCGCGCGACTGCGCCAGCGCGCTCATCTCCTCGCCGGCCAGGGACAGCAGGAGGTCGCCGAGCAGGATGGCGCCATTGGCCCCAAAGGTCTGCGGGCGCCCCAGCCAGCCCCGGGCCTCGTGGTTCCGGGCGAAGACGCGGTGTGCTGCGGGCAGGCCCCGGCGCGTGTCGGCGCCGTCCATGAGGTCGTCGTGAACCAGGGCACTGGCCTGGTAGAGCTCCAGCGCCGCACCCAGGTGGACGGCGTCGGAACCCGTCAGGCACTCGGCTCGCTGCTCCGGGGCGCTCAGGATCGCGCAGCCGATGGCTCCCAGGACGGCCCGCATGCGCTTGCCGCCACTCAGGACGCTCCCGGCGGCCTCGAGCAGCTCCGGGGCGGCCTGGCCCAGGTCCTCCCAGCGCCGGTGGCAGTCCTCCAGGACCTGGGTCAGGCGGTGCTCGACGGCGGGACGGACACGGCCCAGGGCCGCAGGCAGCGCACTCATGACCGCCAGAGTAGTCCCAGCGCAGACGTCAGGAGGGCGGTGACGCTAGCGGCGGTGGTTTTGCCGCGGCGCGACGCCGAGTGCGAACAAGATGAGGTCGTACTAAGTCGTCCCGTGCGGAGATCCTGGGGAATAAACGCTACAATTCTGGGGTTGTCTGCTGTGCCGGATCGGGTTCCCATACCCCGTCACCGGCTGTCCGCCCGCCCACGCGAAAGGAACTCCGTGGCTTCTTCCACAGTGACGCGCTCCAGCACCGAGCTCACTGACGACGTCGACGAGACCCCGCTCGACGACGAGGACTTCGACCTCGACGACGAAGGAGACGACGACGCCGACTACGACGACGAGGACTACGACGACTCTGACGAGGACGAGGACGACGAGGACTCCTCTGATGGGGACGAGGACCAGGATGACGACTCCGAGGCGCAGGCTGTCCAGGAGGATGACGGCCCAGCCGCCGAACTGCGCGACTACTACCTGGATGTGAGCCTGGAGGAGAACGGTGACGGCTCCAAGCGCAGCCCCTTCAACGACCCCGCCTCCCTCAAGGGGGTTCGTCTGGCACCGGGGGCGACTCTCTTCGTGCGATCGCGCACGGTTGTGGAGAACCTGGAGATCGCCGGCCACGGCACCCTGGAGGAGCCCATCACGCTGGCCCCCTACGGCCACGGACCGGTGCCCCGCTTCGTCATCGGCGACTCCGCCCCCATGGTGGCGCGCGACTACCTCGCTCAGAACGGCTACATCTTCCGCGGATGGGTCATCAAGGGCATCAAGATGCAGCCCTCCATCGCGGCCCTGACCGGTGAGCTCGAGCGCATGCGCCGGGAGGAGGCGGAGAAGGCCGCCTCCAAGAAGTCCGGCAAGCGCGGCAAGTCCCAGGACAAGGACGGCTCCTTCACCGTCTCCGACTCCGACGAGGGCGACGAGCCCGCCCAGCGGGTCGTCACCGCCGGCGCCACCGCGGACCCGGTCAAGGACTACCTCAAGCAGATCGGTAAGGTCGCGCTGCTGAACGCCGAGCAGGAGGTCGAGCTCGCCAAGCGCATCGAGGCCGGTCTTTACGCCGAGCACCGCCTGGCCGAGGAGGGCAACGACCTGCCGGCCAAGCTGCGTCGCGAGCTGCACTGGGTGGCCCAGGACGGTCAGAGGGCCAAGAACCACCTGCTGGAGGCCAACCTGCGACTGGTGGTCTCCCTGGCCAAGCGCTACACGGGCCGCGGCATGCTCTTCCTGGACCTCATCCAGGAGGGCAACCTGGGCCTCATCCGCGCCGTGGAGAAGTTCGACTACACCAAGGGCTTCAAGTTCTCCACCTACGCCACCTGGTGGATTCGCCAGGCCATTACCCGCGCGATGGCTGACCAGGCCCGCACCATCCGCATCCCGGTGCACATGGTCGAGGTCATCAACAAGCTCGCCCGCGTGCAGCGCCAGATGCTCCAGGACCTGGGACGTGAGCCCACCCCGGAGGAGCTGGCCGTCGAGCTGGACATGACCCCGGAAAAGGTGGTCGAGGTCCAGAAGTACGGGCGCGAGCCGATCTCCCTGCACACGCCGCTGGGTGAGGACGGGGACTCGGAGTTCGGTGACCTCATTGAGGACTCCGAGGCCGTGGTCCCGGCCGACGCGGTGAGTTTCACCCTCCTGCAGGAGCAGCTCCACGCCGTGCTGGACACCCTCTCGGAGCGTGAGGCCGGCGTGGTCTCCATGCGTTTCGGTCTGACCGATGGCCAGCCCAAGACCCTCGATGAGATCGGCAAGGTCTACGGGGTTACCCGGGAGCGCATCCGCCAGATCGAGTCCAAGACCATGTCCAAGCTGCGCCACCCCTCGCGCAGCCAGGTCCTACGCGACTACCTGGACTGAGCGGACTCGCCCGGACGACGGAGCCCGACCGGCTTCTGCGTGTCAACGGCGTCGGCCCCGGAACCCATGCGGTTCCGGGGCCGACGCCGTTGGGGTGAGGGTCATGAGGCCGATCAAGAGAACATGCGCCCGCCTGACCTGCCCTGACGTCAGCCGGTGACGACCTTGGCCCCGGTGGTCTTCTTGGCGGCGTCGAGGGTTCCCCAGCTCGGTGACGCCGGAGAAGCCGGCGTTGCGCATGACGGCGCTGGCCATCTTGGGCTGGTCGGCGGAGCCGTAGAGCTGGTACTGGGAGCTGCGGTCCAGGCTCGAGATCTGGCTGGAGAAATCACCCGAGGAGAAGTCGTAGTTAACGGCCCCCTCCAGGTGCCCCTTCTTGAACTCCTCAGCCGAACGCAGGTCGATGATGACGGGACCGGCGGCCTTCGCGCCCGCCGAGGCGGTGTTGGCAGAGGAGGAGGCGCTGGAGCCAGCAGAACCGGAGCATCCTGAAAGCGCGATCGCGCTGCAAACGACGAGCAGAGCAGAGGCGGTTATGACGCGGAGAGGACGTTTCACAGGCAGTTCCTTGAGGGGTCACGCGGCTTCGTCGAGCCTGGATGGGGCGGGATGCTTCAATCAGCGCAAGGCTCTGTCCCGGGGGATTCGGGGAGGGAACACGAGCAGGGCCTCAGGAACGAGGATATGCAGCATCCGGTAGAAAAAGACTGTGAAACTCAGTGAACTTCAATGCCGACCTCAGTGAAAAAGTCCACGTTGGTCGGGCTGTCGGCTGGGTGACGCTGGCCGGCGGCCTCAGCTGCCGGAGGTCAGGGTCGAGGTCTCGTCCTGGAACAGCAGGGCGACCTCTTTGAGCTTGTCTGCGTGCTTGCGGGCATGGTGGCCGCAGAAGAAGAGCTCGCCGGTCAGCATGACGACTCGGACGTAGGCCTGCGCGTCGCAGACATCGCAGCGGTCGGCTGTGGTCAGCGGGCGCTCGGTGGAGTCGGCGGCAGGAGTGGCCTGCTCGTCCAGGGTGGTCACCGCCTGCGCGGCGGTTGAGGTTCCGGTTGTGCTCATGGACTGCATTGCATCATGGCGCAGGCGCTCCCACCCGTCAGGGGCGGCCGTTTCCGCCTGAGGCGCACGCGCTTTCGCCCACGGCGCACCGGCGTCATGGCGCACGTCACCATGGAGCCGACCGATCGGGTGAATGCTGGAGAGCAGCCGTGGTGAGCCGTCAAAGCGCAGGACTCGGGAGGAGCCGTCAGGATGTCAGTGGTGCAGGAGTTCCGCGACCGTGAGATCGCGCGCCTGGAGCGCTCGGGCTGGGCGACCAACGTGGCCCTTCGACAGAGGCTGGAGGCCGTAGGGCTGCGACCGCCCGCCGAGGTCGTCGCCGAGTGCCTGGACGAGGGCGCGGGAGACGGAGGCGGTGCCGGTGCCCGCTGGGCGCGGGCCGAGCGCGCAGTGGCCCATTTAAGGGAGCACTTCGCCCCATTCCGCTTCTCCGACGACGTCGACTACGGGCTCCTGGCGGTCCCGGCCAGTAACCGACTCGACACCCGCGGGGCCATGGACCTGAACATCCGCCGCGGTCAGCAGCCCGATCTGACCGAGGACTTCGTTGACCCGGCCCTGGGGAAGGGGGCCGACCTCGCCGACTCCACCGATGCTGCTGGGGTCACGCTGGGCAAGGACGGCTGGATGGTGGTGGCCGGCGTCGTCGGCCAGTATGGAATCTCGGCGGGAAGCCATGAGGACGTCTCCGCCGCTGCCGTGGAGCTCTTCGAGGTCGACGGCCTCGACACCCGTGCCCTCATGACCCGTCAGATCTGGGGAGCCCGCCTCCTGCAGTGCCCACCCGGACTCGTCCCCGACTCGGACTACGCCGAGCGATGGACCTTCACGCTCCTGCCCGGCGAGGGGTTGGTGGATGGGCGGGCCGTCTCCGGGACCGTGCTTAAGAAGCGGGTGCGCTTCCGCCTGGGCAAGGCCGACCGCGGGATCGGCAGCGCGCGGGTGAGCCCAGCCCTCCCGCTGACATAGGGGCCCAACGGCCTCGGGCGTGGCTGCATGACGCATGACGCCACACGTGCACCGCGGCGGGGCACAAGGCGCCGGCGGCACTGATCGGCTAGATTCCCAGCGTGCCCTCATCTGAGAACAAGACCAGCCGGGGCGACTACTCCGCCCGCCACCTCTCCGTCCTGGAGGGGCTCGAGGCCGTGCGCAAGCGCCCGGGAATGTACATCGGCTCCACCGACCAGCGCGGTCTCATGCACTGCGTGTGGGAGATCGTCGACAACGCCGTCGACGAGGCCCTCGAGGGGCACGGCGATGACATCTCGGTGACCGTCCACGACGACGGCTCCATCGAGGTGCGTGACAACGGGCGCGGAGTGCCCGTGGACATCGAGCCCTCCTCCGGCCTGACCGGCGTCGAGCTCGTCTACACCAAGCTGCACGCCGGCGGGAAGTTCGGCGGTGGCTCCTACGGCGCCGCCGGCGGCCTGCACGGTGTGGGGGCGTCCGTCGTCAACGCCCTGGCCGAGCGCATGGACGTCGAGGTCGACCGCGGCGGCAAGACCTACGCCATGAGCTTCCACCGCGGCGAGCCCGGCATCTTCGATGACTCCGCCGGGCGCAGCCCCTCCTCACCCTTCACCGGGTTCACGAAGGCCTCCGAGCTGCGCGTCATCGGCAAGGTGCGCCGCGGCGTGACCGGAACCCGGGTCCGCTACTGGGCCGACCCCCAGATCTTCCCCAAGCCCACCGAGTACGACGCCGCCGCCCTGCGCGCCCGCCTGCGCCAGACCAGCTTCCTCGTTCCGGGCCTCACCCTGCGCCTGGAGGACAAGCGCCCCGAGGCCGAGGCCATCGCCGCCTCCACCACGCCGGCCGCCGACGCCGGCGAGACCGACGACGCCGTCCACGAGGTCACCCTGCGGGCGGCCGCCAAGAACGCCACCGAGAACCGCGGCGACCTGTTCGACACCGGTGATGACGACGGCGTCGAGGTCTTCCAGGCCCTGGGCGGCACCGCCGACTTCGTCGACTTCCTGGCCTCCGACGGCTCGGTCACCGACACCTTCCGCCTCACCGGTGAGGGCACCTACACCGAGACCGTCCAGCAGCTCGACCGCGCCAGCGGGCACCTGCGGCCCGTGGAGGTCGAGCGCACCTGCATGGTCGACGTCGCCCTGCGCTGGGGGATCGGCTACGACACCACGGAGCGCTCCTTCGTCAACATCATCGCCACCCCCATGGGCGGCACCCACCTGACCGGATTCGAGCAGGCCCTCACCAAGGTGCTGCGCAAGCGCATCGAGGCCGACTCCCGGGCCCTGAAGCTCACCGCCAGGACGGCCGCGTCGAGAAGGACGACATCATGGCGGGCCTGACCGCCGTCATCACCGTGCGCGTGCCCCGAGCCCCAGTTCGAGGGCCAGACCAAGGAGGTCCTGGGCACCGGGCCCGTGCGCCAGATCGTCTCCAAGGTGGTCGAGCGCGAGCTCACCGCCCTGCTGACCTCCTCCAAGCGGGACCTCAAGACCCAGGCGCGCGCCCTGGAGGAGAAGATCGTCGGCGAGATGCGCGCCCGCGTCTCAGCGCGCCTGCACAAGGAGATCACCCGCCGCAAGACCGCCCTGGAGACCTCCTCCCTGCCGGCCAAGCTCGCCGACTGCCGCAGCGACGACGTCGCCGCCTCCGAGCTGTTCATCGTCGAGGGCGACTCCGCCCTGGGAACCGCCAAGAACGCCCGCGACTCCGAGTTCCAGGCGCTCCTGCCGATCCGCGGCAAGATCCTCAACGTGCAGAAGGCCTCCCAGGCCGACATGCTGCGCAACGTCGAGTGCTCGGCCATCATCCAGGTGGTCGGCGCCGGCAGCGGACGCACCTTCGACCTGGAGGCCGCCCGCTACGGCAAGGTCATCCTCATGACCGACGCCGACGTCGACGGCGCCCACATCCGCACCCTCCTGCTGACCCTCTTCTTCCGCTACATGCGCCCCCATGATCGAGGCGGGCCGGGTCTTCGCCGCCGTCCCGCCCCTGCACCGCATCGAGGTCTCCGGCTCAGGGCGGCGCAAGAAGGAGATCATCTACACCTACTCCGACGAGGAGCTCGTCACCACCCTGCGCCGCCTGGAGCGCGCGGGCCGCAGCTTCAAGGAGCCCCAGCGCTACAAGGGCCTGGGGGAGATGGACGCCCACCAGCTCGCCGAGACCACCATGGAGCCCCAGCACCGCACCCTGCGGCGCATCACCCTGGGGGACGAGGCCCAGATCATGGAGGCCGAGTCCGTCTTCGAGCTCCTCATGGGCTCATCGGTCGAGCCCCGCCGCGACTTCATCGTCGAAGGCGCCCGTGACGTTGATCGCGAGCGCATCGACGCCTGACCGGCGCGTCAGGTCTCGGCCGCTCCTTCAGGTAAGGTCGGTAACCTTCGTGTCACGGCCCGCCGAAGGTCGAGGCGCGTCGCTCACTGACTGATCGTCATTCTTCGTCCTCATGAGGGAGGTGTGCTGATGGCACCCGGTTACGGCATCCGCCGGGCGGGATCCTCACCCTGGCCCATCCTGCGCCCGGGGCCCCGCTCGTCCCTGTCACGGCAGCTGACCTGGCGGCCGCTGGGTCCGGAGGACAACCACGAGCTGGCCGCGCTCATCGCTCGGGCCGAGGATGTCGACAACCCTCCCTACCGCACCAGTGAGCAGGAGACGGCCGAGTACTTCCTCGACCCCACCTACTCCGGCGTCGCCGGGCGTGACACCGACGGCGTCATGCGCGCCTTCGGGCTGGTACGCCTCCGACCGGCCGGGGAGATCTACGCCTCCATGACCGGCACCGTGGACCCGTCCGTACGCAACCGCGGCATCGGGCGCACCCTCCTGCACTGGCAGGCCGAGCGGGCCCGCCACCTCGTGGGGGCAGAACGGGCCGGCTCCGTGCCGGGCAAGGGCTCGGCCCAGGTCCCCGCCCACGTGGTCACCACTGTCATGGAGGATGACCAACGCATGCAGGACCACCTCAAGGACATGGGTTCGAACCCATGCGCTGGTACCGGGAGGTACGCCGTTTCCTCGGTGACGAGATCCCCGAGGTGGACCTGGACGGCTTCATCACCATCGACCCGTGGACCCCCGAGATCGACGACGACGTCCGGCGCGCCTACAACCAGGCCATGGCCGAGACCTGGGAGACGGAGAACGTCACCCCCGAGGACTGGACCGCCGGCAGCGCCTACTTCGCCCCCCAGTGGAGCTTCGTGGCCATGGATCGCTCCGGGGACCGGGCCCGCGTCGCCGGGTACCTGCGCTCGGGCCGCTACGAGCAGGACTGGCAGGCCCTGGGCTGGCGGGAGGGCTACACCGACGTGCTCGGGGTCCTCAGCGACTACCGCCACCGCCAGATCGGGCCCGCGCTGCTGGTGGCCGCCATGCGCGCCTACGCCGCCGACGGCATGGAGTACGCCGCCGCCGGCGTCGACACCGACAACCCCAGTGGCGCCGTGGACCTGTATGAGTCCCTGGGCTACGTGCCCACCCGCGGCACCATCCTCTACGCCCTCGACGTCTGAGCGGGGCGTTCATCCCCGGGCGGTTCACCCTGTAGGGTGGGCCACGGCTCCGGCCACCACGGTGGCCACTGGGCGAACGCCCGCCAGCTCCTCGGCCCCCAAGGCGCAGGGGGTCCTCGGCCAGGAGCACCAGGTCGGCCTGAGAACCCACCGCCACCGGACCGGCCCCGTTGACGCTGGCCGCCAGCGCCTCCTCGGCCGTCAGCCGCTGATCCGGCGACCACACCGAGCCATCCGGCGTCCGGCGCCCCACGGCCGCCGACATGGCCAGCCACGGGTCCAGGGGCGCCACCGGCGCATCCGATCCCAGCTGGAGCAGGGCCCCGGCGGCCACCATGTCTGCGAAGGCGTAGGTGCGCCCCTCCAGCCCCGGCCACACCCGGCTCACGGCCGCCCAGTCGTCAATGAGGTGGGCCGGCTGAACCGACAGCTCGATCCCGCAGCCCACGAGGCGCCTGAGCGCCCCATCAGGCTCAGTCGAGGGCGTCGGCCGGCAGCAGCTGGGCGTGCTCCAGGCGCCCGGCGGCACCCGAGTGCGCGAAGGCCGCAGCGACGTCGTCGACCGCCGCGTCCCCGATGGCGTGGATGGCCATCTCATAACCCTGCCGGGAGGCGTGGGCCATGAGGTCGGTGAGCTCGGCCCGGTCGATGTTGACCACGCCGCAGGCGTGCTCCAGGCCCAGCTCGGCGGGATAGGGCTCGCACATGTGCGCGCTGCCCGAGCCCATCGAGCCGTCTGCGATCACCTTGAGCGGCCCCTGCACCAGCACCGGGGATCCGTCGGGCAAGCGGGGTGAGCCCGCCAGCGCGGTCCCGGTGCGCAGGCCCCTGGCGATCCACCGCTCCAGCTTGTCGCGGTAGACCCCGATGCGGATACGGGGCAGCACCTGGGGAAGAACGCCCTGGTCCGCCATGGCCCGCAGGCGCCGCGGCCAGTCATCGGGATCCTCCGACCAGCTCATGTCCACCACGCCGGTGATGCCCCGGGACAGCATGTCAACCAGGACCTGCCGGTAGCCGGACTCCCGCAGCTCGCGCGTCCCCGGGACCTCATCGAGGCGGTCTAGCAGGGCGAACCACGGATCCTCCTTCATCGGCGCCCCCGGGTCCTGGGCGCTGGCCCCCGGCAGGCCGAAGACACGCAGCGCCGCCGAGTTCAGCCACCCGGAGTGCACGTCCCCGGAGATGAGCAGCGTGGGAACCTCCCCGGTGACAGCGTCGAGCTCGGCCACCGTGGGCACCCGGGGCCAGTTGGACAGGCGGTGCCCGAAGCCCTGGATCGTGGCCGGCCGCGAACCGGCCCGGATGATCCCGCAGCGCCCGGGCCACCAGCTCCAGGGCCTCCTCGGCGCTGCGGGTGGCCAGCGTGTCGATGCGTGCCGAGCGCGCCGCCTCCATGTCCAGGTGGGCGTGAGCGTCCCACAGGCCGGGAATGAGGAAGGAGCCCTCGGCATCAAGGACCCGTGTCCCGGGAACACTTAACCCCTGTCCCACCTCGACGACCCGGCCCGCCTTGATACGCACATCCACGGGCTCACCCGGGGGCGGCGGCGCGGCCAAGGCGCCAGGGTGAGGGTCACCTCGGCGCAGCGCCCCCAGCTCGGTGCGGGACCGGAAAGGGACGATGCGCGCGTCCCTGATGAGCAGGTCTGCGGAGGGTTGATCGGCCATGCGCCACTGTAGGCACAACCGCCCTGCTCGCGGGCGGATCCCAAGGATGCTGCTCTGCGACCGGCCCCGTCAGCCGATTCCGATGATGGGGGCCGGTAGCGGTGAGCCGGAGCCGTCACGCCGCTCATCGGGCTCCGGCAGCGCGACCGGCTTGCCGCCCTCGCGCAGCGCCCTAGGCGGGGCCACCCCCACCCAGGCCACCATCAGCTCGTCCTCGCCGCGCAGGAACCGGTGCGAGCGAACCCCGCCCGTGGCCCGGCCCTTCGCCGGGTAGCGATCCAAGGGCGTGACCTTGACACTGCCTCCGCCGGTGCCCGGGAGCGAGCCCTCGGAGCCCGCCACCGTCACCACCACGGCCTCGGCCAGGAGCTCCTCAGGAACCGCCGCGCCGGCGATGACCCGGGCGCCCTCATGAAGCGAGATCCCCGCCATGCCGCCGGCGCCCCCGGCCCTGCGGACGCACCTTGGCGGCCTGGAACCGCAGCAGCTGGGCGTCGGAGGTCACCAGTGCCAGGAAGTCCGTGTCCGCCGCGGTGCCGGCGAAGACCACCCGGTCGCCCTCGGACAGGGAGATGACCTCCCAGCTCTCGGCGTTCCTGGGCTCGTCACCGGGCTTGACCCGCTTGATGACGCCCTCAGCCGTGGCCAGGACGATGGGCGGGTTGTCGGCCGACCCCACCGGGACCAGCCCCACCACCTTCTCCTCCGGCTCAATGTCCACCAGCTGGCGAACCTGAGTCGCACCGGCCAGCCCCGGGGCCCCCTCGGTGCGGGGCACCTCCGTGGTGGAGACGACGTCGAGCAGCACCAGCCGCCCGGTGTCGGTGACCGCGCCGATACGCCCACGCGCCGTGGTGGCCACCTGGGAGGTCAGGGCGTCATGGGGCTGGCGCCCACCGGTGCGGGCCACCGGCTCGGTGCCGGCCGTGCGCGCCACCAGTCCGGTGGCCGACAGCAGCACCCGGCACGGGTCGTCGGGGACAGTCAGCGGCACCGGGGAGGCGCTGGGCATGAGCGTCATCGGCTGCGCGGCGCCACCGGCCCGCTTCGCACCCCGACCTGAGGCGGAGGCGTCGTCCGCAGCCGTAGCGGCGGCCGACGACGTCACGCGCTCACCGGAGGCCTCCAGCAGCACCGTGCGCCGCGGGGTGCCGAACTGCTCGGCCACGGCCGCCAGCTCACGGGAGACCACGCGCCGCAGCAGCACGTCGTCGGCCAGGATCGCCTCGAGGGCCTCGATCTCGCGGGCCAGCTCGTCGCGCTCCTTCTCCAGCTCGATAACCGAGAACTTCGTGAGCCGGCGCAGCTGGAGCTCAAGGATGTATCCGGCCTGCGGCTCGGTGAGGTCGAAGACCTGCATGAGTCGGGTGCGCGCCGTGGCGGCGTCGTCTGAGGAGCGGATGACGGCGATGACCTCATCGATGTCGAGGATGGCGATGAGCAGGCCGTCCACCAGGTGGGCGCGCTCGCGACGCTTGCCCAGGCGGAACCGGGTGCGCCGGGTGACCACCGTGAGACGGTGGCGCACGAACACCTCCAGCAGCTCGCGCAGCCCCAGGGTGTGAGGCTGCCCGTCCACGAGGGAGACGTTGTTGATGCCGAAGGAGTCCTCCAGCGGCGTGTGCTTGTAGAGCTGGGCCAGGACCGCCTCGGGGTTGTAGCCGTTCTTGACGCTGATGACCAGGCGGGTGCCGTGCTTGCGGTCGGTGAGGTCGGCGACGTCGGTGATGCCCTGGAGCTTCTTGGAGCCCACCGCCTCCTTGATGCGGGCGATGACCTTCTCCGGCCCCACCATGTAGGGCAGCTCGGTGACCACGATGCCCTTGCGGCGCGGGGAGACGGACTCCACGTGAGCGGTGGCCCGCGTGAGGAACTTGCCGCGCCCCGTGCGGTAGGCCTCCCGGATCCCGTCCAGGCCCACGATCATGCCGCCGGCGGGCAGGTCCGGCCCCGGCACGAAGGCCATGAGCTCCTCCAGACTCGCCTCCGGGTGAGTCAGCAGGTGCCGGGCGGCGGCCACCACCTCCACGAGGTTGTGCGGCGGCATGTTCGTGGCCATACCCACCGCGATACCCGCCGCGCCATTGACCAGCAGGTTCGGGAAGGCCGCCGGCAGCACCTCGGGCTCGGTGAGCGTGTAGTCGTAGTTGGGGGAGAAGTCGACCGTGTCCTCATCCAGGTCCGCCGTCAGCGCCAGGGCCGAGGCGGCCAGGCGCGCCTCGGTGTAGCGGGGGGCCGCCGGCCCATCGTCCAGAGAGCCGAAGTTGCCGTGGCCGTCGATGAGCGGCAGGCGCATCGTGAAGGGCTGGGCCAGACGCACCAGCGCCTCGTAGATCGCGGTGTCCCCGTGAGGGTGGAGCCGACCCATGACATCACCCACGACCCGGGAGGACTTCACGTGCGGACGATCCGGGCGCAGCCCCATCCGGTCCATCTGGAACAGGATGCGGCGCTGAACCGGCTTGAGCCCGTCTCGGGCGTCAGGCAGGGCACGCGCGTAGATGACGGAGTAGGCGTACTCCAGGAAGCTGGTGCGCATCTCCGTGGACAGGTCGAGATCGACGATCTCCCCGTCGGTCGGGGGAGGAGTCCGGGTGGTGGCAGACTTCGGCATGGGCGCATTCTCCGAGGAATCGGGCCGAAAACAAACCACGACACCCGGGCGTGACAGGTCAGACGCGCCCGCCGGCGGCGATCGGCCCGCCTCGAGCACAGGCACACCGGTGCTCGACGGCGCAGGGGCGGACGATGGCACAATGGCGACCATGACGACCCACTCAGGCCGCAGCTCGGCCACCGGTCCCGCCTCGCACGAGGCGTCCCAGGAGGCCTTCGCAGACCTGGTGCAGCAGGTGGAGCTCGCCGGCTACTACCCCGAGCTGGTGCTCGACACCCTCCGCCTGGCCACGGGCGAGGAGGAGATCCTCTCCGGCATGGTCCAAGCCGAGACCACCTTCGCCGAGGCGGTCCACCGCCACCTGACCGTCCTGGCCCTGACCCCCAGCCGCCTTCTCATCGTCCACGTTGACGACACCCCTCGCGACGACGGCAGCCCCGGCGCCCTGGCCACCAGCGAGGCCGTCCCGCTCAGCCGTATCCGCTCCATGGCCCTGACCCGCGGCGTGGCCGACCCGGCCCGGGGCGGAGGAACCCTCACCGAGATGACGATCGCGGTCTCCTGGGGCTCGGTGCGCCGTATCGACATGGAGCCGGCCACCTGCGGCGACCCCGACTGCCAGGCCGACCACGGCATGACCGGTGTGTCCGTGCCCGACGACGTCGTCATCCGCGTGGCCGCGGGCGTGGAGGGCGCCGCCGCCCTGGCCCGCGCCGAGACCTTCGCCGGCCGGCTCTCACAGATGGCGGCCCGCGCCGCCGCCCTGTGACGGGGCCGGTCATGGGGCCCCTGACCGCCGGCGGACAGCCCGCACCGGCTCCCGCCCCGGACTCCCCACAGGATCCGGCGCTCCGCTACGTCCTGGCGGTCGGCGCCGTCAGTGCCGGACTGAGCCTGGCTGACACCAAGCACGACGGCGATACCGACCGTGATGCCGTCCTTAGCCCCACCGGCGATCCCGCTGAACCAGTCGTCTCCGACGCCCGGGCACGCGCGGTCGCCCGCAGCTGGGGCATCGAGCCGGCCGGTGAACCCGGGGAGGCCGGTGGCGGCCCGGGAACCGTCGTCGTCCTCGTGGACGGTCTGGGTCTGGAGATGCTTCGCCAGCGTCGCGGGCACACCCCCACCCTGCGCCAGTGGCTGGCGCAGCGCGAGGCCGCCACTACCGCAACCGGCGCAGGAATCCTCACCTGCCGACCCTCGACGACGGCTGCGGCCCTGACCATGCTGGGCACCTCCGCCCTGCCCGGCACCACCGGCATGGTCGGCTACTCGGTGCTCAACCCCCGCCTGCGGTCCCTCTTGATGCCTCCGCCGTCCCCGGCCCCGACCAGGTCCTCAGCCTCATCACCTGGAAGGGGGACAACGTCCCCAGCCCCGCCTCCTGGCAGGACGTGCCCACGATCTTCGAACGGCTCCCGGCCGGGAGCGCGGTGAGCATCGGACCGAGCCGGTTTGCCGGCTCCGGCCTGACCGAGGCCGCCCTACGAGGCGCCTCGCACCTGGGGGCCGACCGGCTGGAGGACCGGCCCGGCCTGGCTGCCGGAGCCCTGCGCCGCGGCACCCCGCTGGTCTACCTCTACGTCGGCGAGCTGGACAAGACCGGTCACAAGCACGGGTGGCTCAGTGAGCAGTGGCTGACCCAGCTCGAGCGCCTCGACGCCGCCATGGCCGAGCTGGCCCGCCGTGTTCCCGCCGGAACCAGGATTCTCCTCAGCGCCGACCACGGCATGGTCGACACCGATCCCGATCACCGTGTCGACTTGAGCGCCCACCGCGAGCTCGTTCGCGACGTCGTCGCCGTGGCCGGCGAGCCCAGGCTGACGCACCTGCACGTGGCCGACGGCGACGTGGACCTGGCCGCCGAGGTGGCCCAGCGCTACCGCCGCGTCCTGGGGGATCGGGCGATGTGGATCGGGACCAGGGAGCAGGCCGGCGAGCACCTCGGACCCCTCGGAGCGCGAGCACGAGGGGTTGTCGGGGACGTCGTCGTGGCCATGGCCGAGAACTGGGTCCTCGTGGACCCCCGGGTCCACTCCGAGTCCGCCATCGCCATGCCCGGCGTCCACGGCTCCTTCACCCCGGCCGAGACCGAGGTGCCGCTGCTCATCACCGAGGCCTGAGGGTCCGGCTACTCGGGGCTACTTGGGAGTTACTCGGGCCTGGCACCGAAGACGATCTCGTCCCAGGAGGGCACGGAGCGCCGCGAGCGACGGCGGGACTTCTTCTTGGCCGGAGGCGTCCTGGGCATGTCGGGCAGGGGCTCCTGCGTACCCGCCGCCGAGGCGGCAGACGGGCCGGGGGAGGCCTTGGCCAGGACCTCGGAGCGCGAGGGCATGGGGATCTCCGGCACCGGTTCGGTGGGGCTGTCCGCCCCCAGCGGTGCCCGACGTCCCACGGGGATGCGCTCCACCGCTGGGCTCGGGGCAGACGGCGCCGCCGAGGGGGCGCTGGAGGCCGTCACCAGCCGGGTTCCGGCCGGGTGGTTGCCGGTGTGCAGACGTCTGCGCTCCGACATCGAGTAGACCTGCGCACTCAGGCCCGCGGTCTGCTCCAAGGACTCATCGTCGGCCCTGGAACCGGCCTCGGTGCGGCGCTCCTCCATGCCCCGGGCCGGGGGTGAGGGGACCTCGGGGCTCTCAGGGCTGCTGGTGTAGTCGATGCCGTGGGGATCGGTGAAGGCGTCCTCATCCGCGTTACCCTCACCGGCGAAGCCGCTCAGGTCGTCGTCCTGGGGCATCTCCACCTCGACGCGCCGGCCCCGGCTGGAGGCCAGGTCGGCCAGCAGCGCGTCGGTGTCATCGGCCGACATGGCGCCACTGGTGGGGCGACCGTACTCCCGAACCGGCAGCATCCCGGCGGGCATCTCGACGGCCAGCCCGGTGGACTCGCCGGAGGCCGCAGCCGGGGCGGAGGCCGCCGAGACCGCACTGCCGGCCGCTGAGCCCGCGGCCGCGGGGGAGTGCCCCGACTGGGCCGACGGCGCAGAGGCTGAGGCCCCGGGGGCCTTGGAGTCCTGGTCGAAGACGGCAGGGCGCTTGGATCCGGCTCCGGCCTCGGTGAGCCAGCGAGCCTCATCGTCCAGGGCGTGAACCGCGCGGGCGGTCAGGTCCAGTGACCAGCGCGCCTGCTTCTCCTCGGCGGACTGCACGAAGGTCACCATGATGAGCCAGGGGTCGCGGCCCTCGCGCAGCGCGTCCCACTCGAGGCTGGAAGGATCGACGCCGCGTGTGGCCAGGCGGTCCACCACCAGCTCGCCGAGCAGGGGGGAGTCCTTCTCCCAGCCGATCCGGCAGGACTGGGCCTGCGAGACGGCCCACTGGCGCTCGGCGAGCACCGGCCCCTCGAAACGGCGCACGTGCTCCACGTCCATGCCCGTGCTGATGGCGACCTCGGCGGCGGTCGCACCGGCGCGCATGTAGGCCTGGAGCTGCCGGGGGCGCAGGGGCGCCGGCGCCTCGGCGACCGTCCCCGACGGGGGCAGGATCGCTCCGCGGTCACGGCGTACCGCGGCCCTGAGGGCGTCGTCGACGACGATGCTGTAACGCTCGCCGTCCTCGTCGGTCATGACAATCGTGTCACCGTTGGCACCCAGCAGCTCGAGTTCGACCATGGGTGGGGCCTCCTTCATCCCGTGTCAGCACGATATGCTCCACTGTGCCCCACAGCCTGCCATCCGCAGGCGCCCAGCCGTGGGAGGCGCAGCGGTGTGCCACATGTGAAGCAGGTGTGAATACCCTCGTGAAATCCCCCGGGATGGACACACTGCAAGCCAATCGTGCTCCTTCGTCGGGCGATTTGGCTTGACGGCCCACCTGGCGGTGCTATTGTGCGCGTGCCTTCCGGGACGGGAGCGCCGAATCGTCGGCACGACGCCGGTGCGCGTGCACGGCTCAGCTCCCGCCTTGCGAAGGTCACCCGAGAGCCGTCGACAGAAAGAGTGACGAGGCCATGGCGACCGACTACGACGCCCCGCGCAAGAATGATGACGAGCCCGAGGCCGATTCCATCGAAGAGCTGACCTCGCGGCAGAAGGACCAGTCGTCCGCCGCGATCGAGGAGGACGAGAACGAGGCCGCCGAGGGCTTTGAGCTTCCCGGGGCGGACCTGTCCCGTGAGGAGCTGAGCGTTCACGTCGTTCCGCAGCTCGAGGACGAGTTCACCTGCTCGGAGTGCTTCCTCGTCCATCACCGCAGCCAGCTGGCCTTCGTCGACGAGGCGACCGGTCTTCCGGTGTGCGCCGACTGCGCCGGCTGACGCTCCCACCCAACTCAGGAGATCCCCATGGGACTGTTCTCGCGCCGTCGTGACGACGCAACCACCGATTCTGACGAGTCCATTCTCGGGCGCGACCCCGGCGACGACGACCTCGACGAGGCCGCCCCCGGCCCCTGGGACCTCAGTGAGCTGCCCGAGGACCAGGAGGAGGTGCCCCGTATCGACCTGGGGGCGCTGCAGGTCCCGGCCGTTGACGGGATGCAGCTGCGTCTGGAGCAGGCGCCCGACGGCACCGTCACCGCCGTCGTCCTGGCGCTGGGCGGCTCGGCGCTCGAGCTGCGAGCCTTCGCCGCGCCGCGCACCGCGGGCATCTGGGACGAGCTGCGCGGCGACATCGCCAACGAGCTCGCCGGGAACGGCGCCCGCTACGAGGAGAGCGACGGGGAGCACGGCACCGAGCTGATCGCGCACCTGCCCATGCGCGGTCCCGACGGCACGATGGCGACCGGCACGATCCGGTTCCTGGGGATCGACGGCCCCCGCTGGTTCCTGCGCGGCGTCCTTCAGGGGCCCGCCGCCTCCTCCGAGCACTCCGCCCAGGCGCTGCGGGAGGTGCTGCGCGGAATCGTCGTCGTGCGCGACGGCCAGGCCCGTCCGCCCCGCGAGATCCTGCCCCTGCATGCGCCCGGGGCCGCAGCCGGCCCTGAGGCCGAGGACCTGCCAGGCATCGACCCGCTGGCACCCGGCCCGACCATCGCCGAAGTGCGTTAGATGGGGGCGCTGTCGGCGCGGGTCAAGCGGCTCTACGAGTCGCTGCGCACCAGCCGCGAGCACTTGGAGGCCGAGGATGAGGAGCGCTCCGCCAGCCGGCGCGGCACCGATCCGATCGGCTCACTGACCTCGCGCCAGCGGACCTGCGTCTCCGGTGTGCTGCAGGCGGTCACCTACCGCTCGAGCCAGGACAAGCCCATCCTCGTCGGGCAGCTCTACGACGGCACCGGCAGCATCGACCTGGTGTGGTGGGGACGGCGACGCATCCCCGGCATCAAGCCAGGGGCCCATCTTCTCGCTGAGGGGCGGGTCGCCGACGGCACCCACCGCCAGCAGATCCACAACCCCGCCTATCGCCTGCTGGGGCCGGGGCAGTAGCAACCGGCAGCCACCTGCGGGAAGGACCATCGAATGAGCAGCCGTTCCACTGGAACCACCCGTACGGGGCTGGGGGCCATCGACTCCGAGCGCTTCGACGCCATGGCCGCCGTGGGCGGGTGGCGCGGCATCCTGGAGTCCGTCGTGCCCACCCTCATGTTCGTCCTGGTCATGGCGGTGCGGCCCGTCGCACTGGTGGCGGCCCTGATCGCCTCCCTGGCCATCAGCGCCATCTGCCTCGTGGCCCGCCTGGTACAGCGCCAGTCCCCGGCTCAGGTCGTCGGCGGGGCCGTGCTGGTCCTGGTCTCGGCCCTGTGGGCCTGGCGCAGCGGCGACGCCTCCAACTTCTACGCCACCGGCCTCATGATTAACGCGGCCTGGCTGGTCGCCTGCCTGGTCTCCCTGCTCATCGGCTGGCCGATCGTGGGTGCCCTCATGACTCTGTGGCATCGCGTCACCGATGAGTCGGAGCGTCGTGAGGGCGGTGGCGCGAGCAGGGACTCGGAAGGCGCCCAGGCGCCGCAGGCCGACGACGACCCCGCCGCCCGCCCTCGGCCTGGCGCACCGAGCCGGCCCTGCGCCATGTTCGGCGCCGCTACCACGCGGGCACCTGGGTCCTGACGCTCATGTTCGCCCTGCGGCTCGTCGTCGAGGTGCCCCTCTACCTGGCCGGCGCCCAGGCCGTGTCCTACCTCGGGGCGGCCCGCCTCATCCTGGGCGTGCCGCTGTACGCCGTGACCCTGTGGTTCATCTGGCTGCTGGTGGCCCCCAGCCGGATCGCCCAGGCCCAGGCTCCCGTCGAGCGGTAGCACCGCCCACCGTCACGTGAAGATGAGGGGCAGCTCCTTCAGGCTGGACTCTCCCTCCCGCGCCGTGAGGAAGATGAGCTCGTCGCCGCGCTCGAAGCGCTCGTCGCGGTCCGGTGTGATGGGGCGGTAGTCGCGCAGGATCGCGGCCAGCACCGTGTGGGGCGGCAGCTCGATGTCGGTGACGAGCTCGCCAATGACCGGTGAGTCCTCCGGCAGGGTCAGCTCGTGCATGGAGGCGCCCGACTGGTGGAAGTGGAAGATGCTCACCAGGCTGCCGACACTGACGGCCTCCTCCACCAGGGCCGTCATGAAGCGCGGGGTGGACACGGCCACGTCCACGCCCCAGGTCTCATCGAAGAGCCACTCGCTCTTGGGGTTGTTGACGCGCGCGACCGTGCGCGGCACCCCGTACTCGGTCTTGGCCAGCAGGGAGATGACCAGGTTGGCCTTGTCATCCCCGGTGGCGGCCACGATAACGTCGCAGGTCTCAGCCCCGGCGCGCTCCAGGGCGTCGATGTCGCAGGCGTCGGCCAGCTGCCAGTCGGCCTGCGGGACCGAGGCGATGCGCATGGCCTCGGTGGAACGGTCGACGAGGGTGACCTCGTGGCCGTGGCTGATGAGCTCGCGGGCGATGGAACGGCCCACGGATCCGGCTCCGGCGATGACGATCTGCATGGCTCAGGCCTCCTGGGTCGGGGCGTGTGACAGGGCGCGGCGGACCTGGCCGATACGGTCGGTGCTCACCGCCAGGTGCAGTCGGTCGTGCTCCTGGATGACGGTGGCGGCCTCAGGCAGCAGCGCCGTGGCATCGCGTGAGATCCAGGCCACCCGCACCCTGAGGCGGTCCTCCAACACCCCGATCGTCGTACCGACCCACTGCGGGGAGGCATTGGGCTGGATGAGAGCCACCGTGCCCGAGGGGTCCTCGAGCTCGCGGGCACTGGAGCCCGGCAGGATGCGGCGCATCATCTGGTCGGCCGTCTGACGCACGGTGGCCACGGTGGGGATGCCCAGGCGCTCGTAGACATCGGCCCGCCGCGAGTCATAGATCCGGGCGACGACGTTGTCCACGCCGAAGCTCTCCCTGGCTACCCGCGCAGCCACGATGTTGGAGTTGTCCCCGTTGGACACGGCGACGAAGGCGTAGGCCTCGTCGATGCCCGCCTGCTCCAGGGCGTCGCGGTCGTAACCGACCCCCTTGACCTTGCGGCCGTTGAAGTCCGAGGGCAGGCGGCGGAAGGCGTCCGCGGAGCGGTCGATGACGGACACCGAGTGCCCCATACGGTCGAGCTGAACAGCCATGGACGCTCCGACGCGGCCACAGCCCATGATGACGAAGTGCACGAGGAGGACGGTACTCCGTTGTCGGGCCGCGGACGTAACATCTGGAGACGTGCGTGACTTCGCAGACCGCATCAAGCGGCTTCTCGTCGGCCGTCCTGTTCCCAGCGGAGCTCTGGGGGAGACGCTCCTGCCCAAGAGGATCGCCCTTCCGGTATTCGCCTCCGACGCCCTGTCCTCCGTGGGCTACGCCCCCGATGAGGTGCTCATCACGTTGGCCGTGGCCGGTGTGGTGGCCACCTCCCTGTCGCCGTGGGTGGCCCTGGCCGTCGTCGGCGTCCTGGCCGTCGTCGTGGCCTCCTACCGTCAAACCGTTCACGCCTACCCCTCGGGCGGCGGCGACTACGAGGTGGTCTCGGCCAACCTCGGCTCCCACGCCGGGCTCCTGGTGGCCTCGGCCCTGCTGAGCGACTATGTCCTGACCGTTGCGGTCTCAGTGTCCTCGGGCACCTCCTACCTCGCGGCCGCCCTGCCCGCCCTGGTCCCCTACAAGGTGGAGATCGCCGTCGCGGTCGTCACCGTCCTGGCCGTGCTCAACATGCGCGGCTCGCGCGAGTCGGGCCGGGCCTTCGCCATCCCCACCTACCTGTACATGGGTGTCATCGGCATCATGGCCGTCGCCGGCCTCGTCCAGGAGCTGACCGGGACCCTCGGGCGGGCCGAGTCCGCCGGCTTCGACGTCGTCACTCACGCCGGCTGGGAGCATGGCCTGACCGGCCTGGCCGGAGGCTTCCTGGTCCTGCGGGCCTTCTCCTCGGGGTGCGCGGCCCTGACCGGCGTGGAGGCGATCTCCAACGGCGTGCCCAGCTTCCAGCGCCCCAAGTCCCGCAACGCCGCTACCACGCTGCTGCTCCTGGGAGGAATCGCCGCACTGATGCTCATGAGCGTCATCCACCTGGCCGGCGCCGTCGGCGTGCGCATGGTGGAGGACCCGGCCCACCAGCTCCTGCACAACGGCGTCCCGGTCGGGGACAGCTACCACCAGGACCCCGCGATCGGACAGATCGCCGCCACCGTCTTCTCCGGCTTCCGCCCGATGTTCTACCTGGTCGCCACCGTCACCGGGCTGATCCTGGTCCTGGCCGCCAACACCGCCTTCAACGGGTTCCCGGTCCTGGCCAGTGTCCTGGCCCGTGACGAGTTCCTGCCCCGCCAGCTCTCCCAGCGCGGCGACCGCCTGGCCTTCTCCAACGGCATCATCGTCCTGTGGCTGGGGGCCGTGGCCTTCCTCATCGGCTTCGAGGCCAACACGACCCGCCTCATCCAGCTCTACATCGTGGGCGTGTTCATCTCCTTCACGCTCTCCCAGGTGGGCATGGTGCGCCACTGGACACGCGAGCTGACCATCGCCACTGAGCCGCGGGCCCGCTCACGCATGCACCGCGCCCGCATCATCAACTCCATCGGCGTGCTGGGCACCGGGACGGTCCTGGTCATCGTCCTGCTCACCAAGCTCACCCGGGGAGCCTGGATCACCCTGACGATCATGGCGCTGCTCTACCTGGTGATGAACCGGATCCGCCGCCACTACCGCCGAGTCAGCGAGGAGGTGGCCATCTCCGACCTCCACGACGCCCGCGTCCTGCCGGCCCACGTCCACGCCATCGTCCTGGCCTCCCGCCTCCACCAGCCCACGCTGCGGGCCCTGACCTACGCCCAGTCGACGCACCCCACCGTCCTGGAGGCCCTGACAGTGGACACCGGCGACGGCGGCGCCGAGCATCTCCTGGACGCCTGGGAGGAGGCCGACATCGCCGTGCCCCTGACGGTCCTGGACTCCCCCTACCGGGACATCACCCGCCCGGTCATCAACTACGTCCGCTCGGTGCGCCGGGAGTCCCCCCGAGACCTCGTCGTCGTCTTCCTGCCCGAGTACATCGTGCGCCACTGGTGGGAGCAGATCCTCCACAACCAGACCGCCCTGCGCCTCAAGACCGTCCTGCTGTTCACCCCCGGGCGTCGTCGTGGCCTCCGTGCCCTGGCAGCTGGGACTGCCCGGACAGCGGCACATCCACCACGGCGTGCGCGCCCGCACCGCCGAGGGCATCATCGACGCCGACGTCGCCATGCGCCGTCACGTCGACAGCCACCTCAGCCACTCCAGCCGTTTCGACCAGCACAGCCCCGCCGGCACCGGCGGCGTCGGTGCCGACCCCCAGGAGAATCGATGACCCCCCAGCCCAGCCGGAGCGCAGACCAGCCCGCCCCCAGCCGTGGCGAGCCGCGCGAGCTGACCCTGGCGGTGGGGGCCCCTGCGCACGGCGGGCACTGCGTGGCCCGCCCCGTGGACGACCCGGGCGGCCGGGTCATCTTCGTGCGCCACGCCCTGCCCGGTGAGACCGTGCGGGCCCGCCTGACCGAGATGACCTCGCGGACCTGGCGCGCCGACGCCGTTGAGATCCTCCAGGCCTCCCCGGACCGCGTCGAGTCCGTCTGGCCCGAGGCGGGCCCAGAGGGAGTGGGTGGGGGAGAGCTCGCCCACGTGGCCCTCGACGCCCAGCGCACCTGGAAGCGCTGGGTCCTGGCCGACTGCCTGCGCCGGATCGGCGGGCAGGAGGTGGCCGACGCCGTCGCCGCCCTGCCTGAGGCCTCCGCCGCTGCCGCCGTGCCGATCCAGCCCATGCCCACCGACGCCGCCGCCCAGGCCTCCAACAGCGCCCGGCGGCGCGCCCTGGCCGGAACCGCCACCCGCACCCGCGTGAGCCTGACGGTCGGTGAGGACGGCCGGCCCGGCATGCACGCCTTCCGTTCCGGGACGGTCCTGCCCCTGCGCAGCCTGCCCCTGGCGGTTGACGCCATCACCGAGATCGGGCTGCTGGAGCGCTCCCGCTGGCGCGCCCACTACCGGCCCGGCATGCGTATCGAGGCCATCGCCCCCAGCGGCGGTGAGCCCGTCGTCCTGCTCGACGATCGGCTCCTGACCTCCCAGGCCCGCAGCACCGGACGGCGCCGAGTCCGGGAGGTCGTGGACGCCTCTGCCCTGGGCTGGGGGAGCTGACTTACTCCGTCCATGCAGAGGGCTTCTGGCAGGTGCACGTCGATGCTCCCCGGATGCTCGTCGAGCGCGTCGTGCGCGGCGCCCTGAGGGAGGACCTCGAGGGCGCCGCGGGTAGCCGCGTCCTGGAGCTCTATTCGGGGGCCGGCCTGTTCACCCTGCCGCTGGCCGCCCTGGCGGGGGACCGCGGTCAGGTCCTGTCCCTGGAGGGCAATGAGCAGGCCGTTCGCGACGCCCGCCGCACCCTGCATGACCACCCCACCGCACGCCTGGCCTCGGGTCGCGTGAGCGCCCGCTCGGTGCGCGAGCTCGCCGGCTCCTTCACCGGTGGCCGCCCCGACGTCGTCGTTCTCGACCCGCCGAGGCAAGGGGCTGGGCGCGAGGTCATCGAGGCCGTCGGCGCCCTGGGGGCCGAGCGGATCGTCCTAGTGGCCTGCGACCCGGCGGCGCTGGCCCGGGACCTGGGAACCCTCCTGCGCTCGGGCTACACGCTGGGCTCCATGAGCGCGCTGGACATGTTCCCGCACACTCACCACTTCGAGACGATCGCGGTACTTGAGCGCTCCTGAACGGGTGGTCAGTGGGGTTGCGTGCGGCCGGCGTCACCAAATGCGTCCCCGGGGCGCCCGCCCACACACCGAGTTTGGCCAACCTTCCCTACGTGTTGACAACGGATGACACGCCGTGGGCTACGGTCCACTCCGGAGCATCCGCGCAGCTCTCCACCTGACTGTCACCGCAGGTCCGCGTGACAGACCCGAGGTGGTGCAGCGAGCCGGATCGGTACGACAACTGGAAGTGAGCCCCGGTGACCAGCCTCAACACCTTCGCCTCCCGCAGCACCCTCGACGTCGACGGCCGCGACTACGAGATCTACCGCCTCGACGCCGTCCCCGGCCTGGAGCGCCTGCCCTACAGCCTCAAGGTGCTGGCCGAGAACCTGCTGCGCACCGAGGACGGTGCCAACATCACTGCCGATCACGTGCGCGCCCTGGCCGCCTGGGACCCGGCCGCCGAGCCCGACACGGAGATCCAGTTCACCCCGGCCCGCGTCGTCATGCAGGACTTCACCGGCGTGCCCTGCATCGTGGACCTGGCCACCATGCGTGAGGCGGTCGCTGACCTCGGAGGCGACCCCGAGGTCATCAACCCTCTCAACCCCGCTGAGATGGTCATCGACCACTCCGTGCAGATCGACTCCTTCGGCCTGCCCGGATCCCTGGAGCGCAACAAGGAGCGCGAGTACGAGCGCAACGCCGAGCGCTACCAGTTCCTGCGCTGGGGACAGGGAGCGCTGTCCAACTTCCGCGTCGTCCCCCCGGGCACCGGCATCGTCCACCAGGTCAACATCGAGTACCTGGCCCGCATCGTCTTCACCCACGAGGCCGACGGCGTCACCCAGGCCTACCCCGACACCTGCGTGGGCACCGACTCCCACACCACCATGGTCAACGGCCTGGGCGTCCTGGGCTGGGGCGTGGGCGGCATCGAGGCCGAGGCCGCCATGCTGGGCCAGCCCGTCTCCATGCTCATCCCCAAGGTGGTGGGCTTCAAGCTCTCCGGCGCCATCCCCGCCGGCGCTACCGCCACCGACGTGGTCCTGACCATCACCGAGATGCTGCGCGCCCACGGCGTGGTGGGCAAGTTCGTCGAGTTCTACGGCGAGGGCGTCGCCGAGGTACCGCTGGCCAACCGCGCCACCATCGGCAACATGAGCCCCGAGTTCGGCTCCACCGCCGCGATCTTCCCGATCGACGAGGTCACCCTGGACTACCTGCGCCTGACCGGCCGCTCCGAGGAACGCGTGCGCCTGGTCGAGGCCTACACCAAGGCCCAGGGAATGTGGCACGACCCGGCCCGCGAGCCCGTCTACTCCGAGTACCTCGAGCTGGACCTGTCCACCGTGGTGCCCTCCATCGCTGGCCCCAAGCGCCCCCAGGACCGCATCGTCCTGTCACGGGCCAAGGAGTCCTTCCAGGAGGTCCTGCCCACCTACGCCTCCCAGCCATCCAAGCCGACGCCGGTGACCCTGGCCGACGGCACCGCCACCGAGCTCGACAACGGGCACGTCGCCATCGCCTCGATCACCTCGTGCACCAACACCTCCAACCCCTCGGTGATGATGGCCGCCGGGCCTACTGGCCCGTAACGCCGTCGCCCGGGGCCTGCGCTCCAAGCCCTGGGTGAAGACCTCCACCGCCCCGGGCAGCCAGGTCGTCACCGACTACTACGAGAAGGCCGGGCTGTGGCCCGCCCTCAACGAGCTGGGCTTCAACGTCGTCGGCTACGGCTGCGCCACCTGCATCGGCAACTCCGGGCCCCTGCCGGCCGAGGTCTCCCAGGCGGTCAACGACGCCGACCTCGCCGTGGTCTCGGTGCTCTCGGGCAACCGCAACTTCGAGGGGCGCATCAACCCCGACGTCAAGATGAACTACCTGGCCTCCCCGCCCCTGGTCATCGCCTACGCCCTGGCCGGGACCATGGACATCGACTTCGCCACCGAGCCGCTGGGCCAGGACCCCGAGGGCCGCGACGTCTTCCTATCCGATATCTGGCCCGACCCCACCGAGGTCCAGGCCGTCATCGACGCCACCATCGACCGCGAGATGTACACGCGCGACTACGCCGACGTCTTCGCCGGTGACGAGCGCTGGCAGGGCCTGGACACCCCCGAGGGGGACACCTTCGCCTGGGACGAGGACTCCACCTACGTGCGCAAGGCCCCCTTCTTCGAGGGCCTGTCCATGGAGCTCACCCCGGTCACCGACATCAAGGACGCCCGAGTGCTCGCCCTGCTGGGGGACTCGGTGACCACCGACCACATCTCCCCGGCCGGCGCCATCAAGGCCGACTCCCCGGCCGGGCGCTACCTGGCCGAGCACGGCGTGGCCCGCGCGGACTTCAACTCCTACGGCTCGCGCCGCGGCAACCACGAGGTCATGATCCGCGGCACCTTCGCCAACATCCGCCTGCGCAACCGGCTGCTCGACGGCGTCGAGGGCGGCTACACCCGCAACTTCCTCACCGGCGAGCAGGAGTCGATCTTCGACGCCTCCCAGGCCTACCAGGACGCTGGCATCCCGCTGGTGGTCCTGGGCGGCAAGGAGTACGGCTCGGGCTCCTCACGCGACTGGGCGGCCAAGGGCACGGCCCTGCTGGGAGTCAAGGCCGTCATCGCCGAGTCCTTCGAGCGCATCCACCGCTCCAACCTCATCGGCATGGGCGTGGTTCCCCTCCAGTTCCCGGACGGACAGAGTGCCGAGTCGCTCGGCCTGGACGGCTCCGAGACCTTCTCCATCACGGGCCTGACCGCGCTCAATGAGGGCACCACGCCGCGCACCGTCGCGGTCACGGCGCAGAAGGCTGGCGGCTCGGCGGTCTCCTTCGACGCCGTCGTACGCATCGACACCCCCGGCGAGGCCGACTACTTCCGCCACGGCGGCATCCTGCAGTACGTGCTGCGCCAGCTCGCCAGCTCCTGAGACCTCGTGCGTTGACAACGCGGGGCGATCGCAGATCAGCGATCGCCCCGCGTTGTTGTTGATGGGCACGATGGTGAGTGCCTCCTTTGGCCTGAGATCAGGTCTGGAAGGGCTGCTTGCCCCCAGAGGTTATTAACAGTAACTTTATGGCTATGAGTATTAGCCAACTTGAGGTGCCGAGCGGCACCATCGCTTACGAGGTGCACGAACCTGTCGGAACAAGTGCCGGATCGGATGCAACGAGCCGGCCGCTTGTCGTCTGCTCGCCGGCCATGGGGGACGTGCGGGACGTCTACGTGCCGCTGGCGCAGTCCCTGAATGAGGCGGGGTTTCGTGTCGTCACTGCGGATCTGCGCGGTCACGGGGACAGCTCGGCGACCTTCACCGCCTACGGCGATGAGACCACCGCAGCCGACCTCATTGCCCTGATTGAGGTTCTCGACGCCGGTCCCGCCATCCTTGTGGGCGCCTCCATGTCCGGAGCCGCTGCAGTGATCGCCGGCGGGCGTCGCCCTGACCTGGTGTGTGGGCTCGTCCTCGTCTGCCCCTTCCTGCGTGGGCCGCAGAGTCGAGTCCGGACGCTCGTGCAGCGCGCCATGCTTGGGGCTGCGCTGATGCGCCCTTGGGGGCCTGCTGTGTGGAACAGCTACTCCGCCAGATTGTGGCCCGGTCTACCTGATGCCCAGCAGCGGGCCACGCGTCTGACGGGCTTGCTGTGCCGTGCGGGGCGCTGGCGCGCCTTTTGGGCGACGACTCGTACTGATCACCGCGTTGTCGCCCCGTGGCTGGACAAGGTGAACTGCCCCGCCCTCGTGGTTATGGGGAAGGAGGATCCAGATTGGAAGGAGCCTGCGGCTGAGGCCGCCTGGGTAGCAAGCGCTGTTGGTGGAGGTGGGGGAGAGGTTGTCGTCGTTCCCGGTGCGGGGCACGCCCCGATGCTGGAACGCCCCGGCTTCGTTGGGCCGCAGGTGGTCGACTTCGCCCGGCGTATGATCGCCGGCAATGCTGAGGCAAGGCCTGCGGGGGGAGAGGTGAGGAGTGCACGATGCCACGAGCAGGACTGAGCGCCGAACGCGTGGTGGAACGGGCCGCGCAGATTGTTGACGAGCACGGCCTTGAGGAACTGTCCCTGAGTCGTCTGGCTGCCGATCTGGGAGTCGCGCCGCCGAGCCTGTACAAGCATGTCTCCGGAATGAGCGACCTGGTCCGAGGAGTCTCCGTGCGGGCGGTGGACGAGCTCGCCGACCGTCTGGCGGCCTCCGTCATGGGGTTGGCCGGGCCTGATGCCCTGCGAGCCCTTGCCGACGCCTATCGAGGCTTCGCTCACGCGCACCCCGGGCTCTATCCGATGACCCAGGTCCCTGCCGAGGCCTCGGACGGGAGCCTGAGTCCGCTACGGTCATCCGCTGCGCAACGCACGGTTGCCATCGTCACCGCGGCGCTGGCCGGCTACCGCATCCCCGAGGATCGGATCATCGACGCTGTGCGAATGACCCGGGCGTCACTCCATGGCTTCGTGGATATCGAGGTCCACGGTGGCTTCGCCATGAATGCCCCCATTGACGTGAGTTTTGCCACGCTCGTTGACTCTCTGGATGCAGCCCTGGTTGCTCTCGGCGAGCATGAGGGCGGGCAGGTATCAGTGAGGACGAAAGGATAAGTCGCCCCAATGACCGGTTGGGAGGGGAGAGCTGCGTGAGGCCTTCCCCGGCTGCTGTCGGCGATCCGCTGAGACCTTGGGCAGTCGCCCCGGAATAGCGGCCCTTCGCTTCCCGTTGCCCTGGCGTTCAGATCATGCCGAGCGGCGACCGCCGAAGGAGATGCGCACTCATGTCCCAGCCCACCGTCAACAGCGACGCGACCAACCAGACAGACGCTCCGGTCGAGGAGGTCGACCTTCTCGTCGTCGGAGGCGGCAAGGCCGGCAAGTCCCTGGCGATGCTGCGCGCCAAGGCCGGCGACAAGGTCGTCATGGTGGAGCGGGACAAGGTGGGCGGCACCTGCATCAACGTCGCCTGCATCCCCACCAAGACCCTCATCTCCGCCGCCCGCGTCCTTCGTGAGGTCCAGGGCTCGCAGGCCTACGGCGTCACCCTGCCCGAGCAGGACGGCGGCGCTGACGCCCTGGCCCAGGCCCGTATCGAGCTGGCCTCCTTCCGCGCCCGCAAGGAGGCCGTCGTGGGCGGCATGGTGGCTGCTCACGAGAAGATGTTCCCCGCCTCCGGCATGGACTTCGTCAAGGGCACCGCCCGCTTCGTGGGGGAGCGCACCGTCGAGATCGCCCTCAACGACGGCGGCCTGCGGCGCGTGCGCGGCGCCAAGGTCCTCATCAACACCGGCACCACGCCGTCGGTCCCCCCGATCGAGGGCCTGTCCGACGTGCGCTACTGGACCAGCGAGGACCTGCTCACCCTGCCCGAGCTGCCCAGTAGCCTCATCGTCCTGGGCGGCGGCGTCATCGGCGTCGAGATGGCCTCCCTCATGGGGCTCCTCGGTGTCCCGGTCACCATCGTCCACGCCGGGCCGCACATCCTGGACCGCGAGGACGAGGACGTCGCCGCTGAGGTGACCGCCGGCCTGGAGGCCCTGGGGGTCACGGTCCTGACTGGTGCACTCGCCTCGAAGGTCGCCGCCGCGGCCGACGGGAACGGCGTCGTCGTCACCACCGCCGACGGGCACGAGGTGAGCGGATCCCACCTGCTCGTCGCCCTGGGGCGCACCCCCGTCACCGCCGGCCTCGGCCTGGAGGCCGCGGGCGTGGAGCTGACCGAGCGCGGCTTCGTGCGCGTCGACGACCACCTGTGCACCACCGCCGAGAACGTCTACGCCGCCGGTGACGTGGCCGGAACGCCCCAGTTCACCCACGCCTCCTGGAACGACTTCCGCGTCCTGCGCGACCTCTTCGCCGGCAAGGAGGCCTCCACCACCGGACGTCTCATCCCCTGGGCCGTCTTCACCACGCCCGAGCTCGGGCACGTGGGCATGAGCGAGGCCGAGGCCCGCGAGGCCGGCTATGAGGTGCGCGTCGCCAAGACCCCGACGGCGGCCGTCCCGCGCGCCAAGACCCTGGGCCGCACTGAGGGCTTCTTCAAGGTCATCATCGACGCCCGCACCGACCTGATCCTGGGTGCCGCCATCATCGGCGCCGAGGCCAGTGAGGTCGTCACCAGCATCCAGATGGCGATGCTGGGCGACCTGACGTGGCAGCAGGTGCGCGACGCCGTCATCACCCACCCCACCATGAGCGAGGGACTCAACATCGTCCTGGACTCCCTGGGCTGAGAGCCTGAGGACTGGCCCCGCCTGAACGGTCCGACCGGCCCGCTCAGGCGGGGCGTACCCCCAGGTCCTCGACGCGCTCGGCCCCCGGCAGCGCCACCAGCAGTGCCCCGGGCACCAGGAGCTTGGAGTGGCGCACGCCCGAGCCGATGAGTACCGTGGCCCGCTCCGCCACGGCGCCGTCGATGAAGAGGCGCCAGTCCTCGGGCAGGCCGACCGGGGTGATCCCGCCGTACTCCATGCCACTCATCTCCACGGCCCGCTCCACCGGCAGGAACGAGGCCTTACGCACGTCAATGCGCTTCTTGACGACGTGGTTGACGTCGGCGAAGTCGGTGGCGCGCACCACGCAGGCGGCGATGCGCTCCTGGCCGGTCCGCTTACCGGCCACGAGTACGCAGTTCCCGGTCGCCCTCAGGATCCAGGTCGTAGTGCGCGTTGAGGGCGTCGGTGTCGGAGTGGGACGGGTCAATGGGCACTACCTGCGCCTGACGGGCCAGGTCCGCGCCCTCGGGCGAGGCCGCCTCCAGCGCCCGCAGCGCGGCGGCCACGGGCTCGGCGAGCAGATCGGTGCGCTCCAGCGCCGGCTGCCAGCCGATCTCCGTGGCGAAGACCTCAGCCGGATCACGCAGCTCAGTCATTCCTTCTCATCCTTTCGACGACGTCGAGCGCCTCTCGATGCGCTCGGCCAGACGGGTCCTGACCTCGGGCCACTGCTGGGGGTGATGGCGAACATGGCCGTGTCGCGCGTGCGCCCCTCCTCACCGGGGAGCCAGCGAGGGCTGCCAGGCGTGCAGGATCCCCTCGAAGGTCGCCCCCAGGGCCGCGATCGCGCCGCGAGCCACCGCATTGCGTGCATCGGTCTTGATGTCCACACGGTCCACGCTCCCAGTCCTCGAGGGCCTGCGTGAGCAGCAGGAGCTGGCGGCTGGGTTGATGGCGGTGCCGCGAGCAGTGGGGAGAGCCAGGAGGAGCCGACCTCGACGGCGAAGAGCCGCCCATCGGGCATCCACCGGGGCGTCAGGTAGGGCGGTGTGCCCGACGACGCGGCCGGTGGCGACCTCCACCTGGGCGAAGGGCGCGTAGGCACCCGTGTCCCGGCGGGCCAGGCTATGGGCCACGTAGTCCTCGACCGTCTCCGGTGCCGGCACCGTGGCGAAGGGGCTGGTCGCGGCCCCCTCTGCGGCCATCTGCAGCCCCGGTACGTGCTCAGGCGACAGCGGCTCCAGACGCACGATGTTGCCGGCCAGCGCGCCGCAGGTCAGAATGGGGGAGGTGGTATGCGACTCAGTGGTGCTCATGCTGCCGATCATGGCATCCGTGGCGCAGTCGCCGCTCAGACGCCTCAGCATGTGGTCTCATTGTCCCTGTGCTGTACGTCATCTTCGAATCTTGACTACACGTCAAGTGTTGCGAACTGTATTTTGATACGTAAAATATCTTATATAAAGGTGCGAGTATTTGCCGGCATGATGACGGGATGGAAGTCACTGGCGAGTCGGCGAATTCGTGTTGGGTGATCTGCTCTTGCTGATTTAAAGCATGCAATTGATGCATTCATTTTATTCTTTGGCGACTATAAGGCTGAGAGGGTGGCTGACGTTATTGATTGTGATCCTTTGGAAGTGGAGGGGCTCTATGGTATTGCTTAATGAGGATTCGCTGCTGCGTGCCTCCCACCTGGTTCGCTCCTTCGGGAAAAAGGACAAAACCTTCGTCGCCGTGGAGGATGTGTCCCTGGACGTCGGGGCGGGGCAGGTCCATGGTCTGCTGGGGCCCAACGGTGCCGGTAAGACGACGACGGTGCGGATGTGCGCCACGCTGCTGGCTCCGACGTCGGGTGAGGTCTGGGTCGATGGCATCGATGCGGTGCGCCATCCGGAGCGGGCCAGGTCCCGGCTGGGCCTGGTCCTGGGCGGTGAGCTGGGGTTCTACCCGCGGGCTACGGCACGCGACAACCTGCTGTTCTTCGCCGATATTCAGGGTCTCGACGCCCGGCGGCGACACAGTGCGGTCATGGACGCCCTGGAGCGTGTGGGGCTGGTCGAGGCGGCGTCCCGCAAGGCGGGCGAGCTGTCTCGAGGGATGCGGCAGCGTCTGCACCTGGCCCGAGCGCTGCTCGGGTCGCCGGCTCTTCTGCTGCTGGATGAGCCCACCACCGGCCTGGACCCGGACGTGGCGCTGCAGGTGCGCGACCTGGTGCGTGAGCTGGCGCAGCGGGGAACCGGGGTGCTGCTGACCTCGCACTCGATGCCGGAGGTCGAGGAGCTGGCCGACATCATCTCGGTGATCGGGGCGGGCCGGATCGTCGTGCGCGGCGGCGTGGGGGACGTGTCCGCCTTGGCCGGGGTGAGTGCCACCACGACTTTCACGTTACCGGCCCGCCACGGGGGCGCCGTCGAGGCGCTTCGCAGCGGTCTGGGGTCGCCGGCGACGGTGAAGCAGCGCGCCTCCTCGGCCCGGTGGGCCGTGACGGTCTACTGGGCCGAGGAGGCCACCAGCACCACCGACGCCGACGAGCGGGTCCGCCAGGTCCTGGGCGAGGCCGGCGCGGGAGCGCCGTCGGACCTGCTGACGCGGCCGGCATCCCTGGAGGAGGCCTACCTGGCCCTGGCCGACAGGCTCGCCCGATGAGGCGTCAGGTGAGGATGACGGTCTTTCACGTCCGTCAGTTCGTGTCGGTTCCCTACTTCATCCAGCTCATGGTCATGACCACGACATCCACCACGCTGGTGCAGTTCCTGGCGGCCTCGGCATGGGGCGGGATCACCCCGACGCAGGGCTGGGTGCGCGGGGGCGTCGTGGGAATGTGGACGACGACGACCTGCGCGGCGGGGATCATTGGATTCGAGCGGTACAAGGGCACGCTGGTCCATCTGGTCATGGCTCCGGTGGGGGCGCTCAGGTCGTTGGCGGCCGTGGTGTGCGCGGCGGCGTCCTTCGGTCTGGTCGCCTTCCCGGTGGCGTGGTGCACGTGGGCGCTGCTGTCGACGTCAGTCTCCTTCACGGGGCCGGGGTGGGAGGTCTGGGCGCGCCTGACCGCAGGGGCCCTCATGCTGCTGGTCGGCTGCCTTGCCCTGAGTCTGGTCATCGCGGCGCTGTTCGTGCTCACCCCCAACGCGATCCAGTACGAGGGGCTGCTGCTGGTGCCGGTGCTCGTGGTCTCAGGCATCGTGTTCACCTCGACGACGCCGCCTGCCTGGCTGGCTGTGGTGAGTCGGTTCCTGCCGTTGTCGGTACCCTTCGAGCTGCTGCTGGGCCGGGCGACGTCGGCAGTGGCGCTGTGCGCTTGGCTGGTGTGCACGGCCGCGTGGCTGGGGCTTGCTGCCTTCCTCGGCCGGCGGGCGCTGCGTCTGGCGACACGGACCGGCACCTTGGAGGTGGTCTGATGCGCGCCCGGGCTCTGGCCTTCGCCTACCGGTTCTCCTCAGGGGTGCGTGTCTCGTGGGCCTCGTCGACGGCCTTCGCGACTTTGGGTACGGCCGTGGTCACGCTGCTGGTGCTGCCGCTGCTGGACGTGCTCTTCGATGTCCTCATGGGCTCGGACCTCTCCGCGCCTGACCTGGTGCGCACCGGATACGCAGCGGCCCTGGTGGCACTGGCCGTCTCGGTGGCCTCCGGAGTGGTGGGTACCGTGGCCACGGACCGGATGCTGGGCGTCTTCCAGGAGGTCCATACCCGCAGGCGCCTCGACGTCGCCTACTGGCTGTCCGTCGCCGTCGTGCCGGCGCTCCTGGCCGCCTCGACCGCCATCGTCGCGATCGGCGTCGTCTTCGCGCTCTCACCGCTGCACGACGTTGGAGCGCTGGGGCGTGTCATCACACTGGCAGCACCGACCATCGTGTGCGGGCTGCTCATGGGGATCATGGCCGCCGGTGTCGGAGTCAACCTGCCCGATCCCTATCTGGGTGCCACGATCATCGCCACGTTCCTGCCGCTGCTGACCGGCGTCATCGTACCGCTCGAGCAGTGCCCTACCTGGTTGCAGGCTCTGGCCCACCTGGTTCCGCTCAGCGGCACCGTGACGGTCCTAGACGCACCGGCAGCCGCCGTTCCGGCCCTGCTGGGCCGCGACCTCGCGGTCGCCGCCGTATGGGCCGGGATCGGGCTGGCCGTCACCCGTCGTGCCGTCACCCGACTCCGTCAGGGCCAACGCACCGACATCATCTGAGTCTGAGGAGGAGGTCTCCCTCAGCATGTGGTCTCATTGTCCCCGTGCTGCACGTCATCTTCTTTGAGCCGCGCATCCCGGGCAACACCGGGGCGGCGATCCGCCTGAGCGCCAACACCGGCTCCATGCTCCACCTCGTGGACCCCCTGTTCGACATGGACGACGCCAAGCTGCGCCGCGCCGGCCTGGACTACCACGACCTGGCCAACACGCGCGTCCACGCCACCTGGCAGGAGTGCCTCGAGCAGATCCCCGGACGCATCTACGCCTTCACCTCCCACACCGACCGTCTCTACACCCAGGTCGACTGGCGCGACGACGACGCCCTCCTGTTCGGCCCCGAGCCCACCGGCCTGCCCCAGGAGATCCTCGACCACCCGCGGGTGAGCGCCCACCTGCGCATCCCCATGGTGGAGGGCAACCGCTCCCTCAACCTGGCCAACTCCGCCGCCATTGGCCTGTACGAGGCATGGCGGTCCCTGGGATTCGCCGGAGGGGCCTGAGCCCGCGCCTGAGCGCGCTCTTCTCAGAGCATGCCGGCGGGGCGGATCGCCAGGTCCTCCACGACCGCGTCCATCGGGGTGTTGACGGCCAGGCGCACGGCCGCGGCCACCGACTGCGGCGCCATATGGTCCGCAGCCCTGTATGCGGGGGTGGCCATGATCCCCTCGGTGCGCAGGCGTGCCGCATTGAAGGCGTGCAGACGCTCCTGCATAGGGGTGTCCACCCGGCCCGGGTAGATCGAGGTGACCCGCACCTTGCCGGCCTCCTCCTGGCGCAGCGTGTCGGCCAGGGACTTCAGCCCCGCCTTGGAGGCGGAGTAGAGGGCGTTGCCCGACCGCGGGCTCACCCGGCGCCGGAGTTGATGAACACCGTCAGCCCGCGCGCCTCCCGCAGCGCCGGCAGCAGCAGGCTCGTCAGATACGCCGTCGCCACCAGGTTGAGGTTGAGAACCGCCCGCCAACGCGTGGGGGTGATCTTGTCAACGGCACCGGGCGCCTCCATGCCGGCGCTGTGCACCAGCACGTCGAGGCTCTCAATGTCGATCCGGCTGACCAGCCTGGCCAGGGCCGTGTCGTCGGTCAGGTCGACCGGGCAGATGAGGACCGCCGTCTGGGACTCCTCCTCCAGCGCGAGCGCCAGCTCCTCCAGGTCGTTGACGGAACGGGCCAGCAGGATGAGGTCGTGGTCCCGGGCCAGGTCCCTGGCCACGGCCAGGCCGATCCCGGAGGTCGCCCCGGTGATCAGGGCGATGGGGCGGCGCTGGTGGCGGCCGGAGCCGGCGCGCGTGAAACCGTGGGCGGGGGTGAAGGGGACGGACTCCCCCTGACGGCGACGCCGGCCCGCCTTGGAGGACGAGGCGTCGACCTGGGCGATCTGCGGGCTCACTGGCCGTCCCTGAGGAAGGCGGCGGCCCCGGGCTCCCCGGGCACGGAGTAGGTGGCGGTGAGCGTGGCCCGAGCGATGCAGTGCGGCGCCAGGGTGAAGGCCGCCATGGCGGGACTGGCCTCGTCATCCAGGCCCAGCGTGTCCACGTCCAGGGCGGAGACGGTGAAGACGTAGCGGTGGTCGCCGTCGCCCGCCGGCGGGTAGGGACCGAACCAGGCGTGGTCGCCGGAGTCCCCGGCCAGGTGGAAGGCGGCGCCGTCGAGCTGAAGGTCGCTGGCCCCCGCACCCCGCTCCAGCGAGGTGACCGAGGCGTCCAGATCCACGATGGTCCAGTGCCACCAGCCCGACATGGTCGGAGCGTCCGGGTCGAAGCAGGACACGACGAAGGACTGCGTCTGCTCGGGGAAGCCCGACCAGCTCAGGGCCGGGGAGACGTTGTCATGGATGCCGGTGAAGATGTCCGGGACCCGCCCCTGCTCGGTCAGGTCCGCGGAGGTCAGGGTGAAGGAGGGGACTGAGGGCAGAAAGCCGGTAGGGGCCGGCGGGCGGGGGCGAGTGAGGTCGGCTGTCATAGGTGTACCTCCAGGCAGGTGACGGGTAGGGAAGGTGGCCTTCCATGAGGGCACAGCCCCAACTGTAGACGCCCCTGCGCAGACCCGTCCCTGTGGATCTCCTGTGGAGGAGCTCCGTGGGCTCGTCGCACCCTGAGACCTCCTTGTTGCCTACGCCCCCGATTGATGTCGCAGCGCGGCGCTATCCTGAAACCCATCCATCGAACATACGTACAGAGGGAGGGGGTGTCATGAGAGCCTCGATCACGCGCGCGCCAGCGGAGGCTCAGAACCGCCTCGATCGGGCCCGCCTCGCCCTGAGGCTGGCCGAGGAACGCACCGGACTGCGTGACTCAGCAGCCCTGACGGTGCAGCGCGCCCTGTCCTCGGCATCAACCAGCGCCCTGCTGAGCGCATCAGCCGACTCGCCTCAGGCCGGCTCCTCCGCATCCCCCGCACCCCCTGCGGCGCTCTCGGCATGTCAGGACTCCGGCGTCCTCACCCTCCACGGATCCGCCACCCTCCTCCTGGCCGCCCTCGCCCTGCGCCAGGGCGCCACCGGCTGGTGCGGCATCATCGGGGGAGACGAGCTGGGCTGGTGCGCAGCCACCGAGGTCGGCCTCGACCTCAACCGGGTCCTCACCGTTCCAGCCCCCCTCCTCGACGACGCCTCGACCCTGACAGTCACCTCCACGCTGCTCGACGGCGTCGACACCCTCCTCATCGGTGCCACCCGTCGCCGAAGGCCTGCGCCCCCAGCACCGCAGACGCCTGCTGTCCCGAGCGCGAGAACGCGGCCACCTCATTCTGACCCCCGCCCGTTGGGAAGGCGCCCGCATCCTCCGAGCCGAGGCCCTGGCCCCCGACGCTGGAACCAGCAACACGCCTCCCGCCCAGGCCCCGGCGGAGGCCCCCGCAGAGCCCCTCCGCCGACGGCGTCGTCATCCCCATCGGGCGAGGAGCCTCACCCGCCCCAGTGCGAGCCATCGAGATGCCGGCCGGATACCTGCGACGCCTCACCTGGACCCTGGCCGACCCGCAGCGCCCACGGCTCGCCCCCACCGAAGAGCTCACGCTCTCACTGTCCGCCGAAGGGCTGCGCACAGGCTCCCGCAACGCCGCCGACACCGCCGACCCGACCTCCCACCCGCAGGAGGTGGCCGGATGAACCCGCCACAACCGCCCTCGCCGTCCGGCCCACCCGCCTCCAGATTCGTGGCCATCTGGGTCCCCGACTGGCCCGTCGTCGCCCTCACCATGGAGGCCCGCCAGCAGCATCGACACCCCCGAGCGCGCCAAGGAGCCCCTCACCTGCCGGACCCGGCCACCGAACCCTGTCGCCGTCGTCGGCGCTCGCGGAGTCCTCGCCGCCTCGGCCCCGGCCCGCCGCGCCGGCATCACCACCGGCATGCGACTGCGTACCGCCCGCTCCCTGTGTCCCGAGCTCACCGTCCTGCCTCCCCAGGAGGAACGCCAGGCCCGCGCCTTCGAAACCGTCATGGAGGCCCTCACCTCCCTCCTGGCGGACCCCATGGTGGCCCGCCCCGGACTGGCCCTGTCCCACGTCAGAGGACCCGCAGCCTGGATCGGCGGGGAAGAACCCCTCGCCTCAGCCCTCGTGGAGACCGTCACCCAGGAGGCCGACGTCGAGTGCCAGGTCGGCATCGCCGACTCCCTGCCCGGAGCCGTCCTGGCCGCCCGCCAAGGAATCATCGTCGAACCGGGACGGACCCCGGAGTTCCTCGCCCCCTGGCCCCTGGACGCACTCCTGACCTGCCTGCCCCTCAGCCGCCTGAGGCGCGACGCCCGCCCCCTGCTGGAGAGCTTCTCCCGACTCGGCCTGCGCACCTTGGCGGACCTGGCGGCCCTGCCCAGAAAAGACGTCACCGCCCGCTTCGGCCCCCTGGGGAGCAGGCTCCACCACCTGGCCGCCGGCACCCACCACGAGGTCCCCGCCATGCCCCGGCCGGCCCAGGACATCACCGTCACCTCCGACCTCGACCCTCCCGTCGAACGCGCCGACACCGCGGCCTTCGCCGCCCGCCACCTCGCCGAGAACCTGGCGGCGCGCCTGTTGTCCGCAGGCCTTTCCGTCGGACGCCTCTGCGTTGCCGCCCGCTGCGAGGACGGCACCGACCTGGCCCGAAGCTGGATGCTGGAGGACACCCCCCACCCCCGCCGAGCTCACCGACCGCGTGCGCTGGCAGCTCGAGGGATGGCTCTCCGGACGATCCGGGCGCCCACCCTCCTCCGGCCTGACCCACCTGAGCCTGACAGCCCTCGAGCTGAGCCCCGCCACGACCTCCCAGGCAGGACTGTGGCAAGCGCCGGGCCACCAGGCCCAGTCGCGCGCCCGCCGCGCCGCCGAGCGCGTGGAGTCACTCCTGGGGGCCGGAAGCGTCCAGGTTCCCAGGATCGTTCCCGGGCGCGACCCGCGCTCGCGGGTTCGCCTCATTCCCTGGGGTGAGAGTGAAGGCGTAGGGGAGTCCACGGATGATGAGACGGCGCCCTGGAGCGGCGCTCTGCCCAAGCCCTCACCCTCCATTGTCCTGCCCCGACCGGTTCCCGCGCGCCTCACCGACATTGAGGGGAGAGAGCTCGGCGTCGACATCCATGGTCAGCTCGACGGTGTCCCCGGCTTCCTCAGTGTCGACGACGGCGTGGTTGGCGTTGATGGGGGTGCTGTGGGGACTGGGTCCCAGATGGAGGCCGTGCTCCTGTGGGCCGGACCCTGGCCGGTCGACGAGGGGTGGTGGACCTCCCAGGGGCCGTCGCGACGCGCCTACCTCCAGGTGGTCACCGATGTCGGGCCGCCCCGCCTGCTGGTGCGATCAGGCCGGTGGTGGCTCGATGCCCTCTACTCCTGAGGAGCTGTCCGATGATGCGGTCGCAAGAGGTGGGGTCGGGCGCCGTCGTCCCTTCAGCCACAGGAGCGCCAGCGTCACCAGGCACAGCCAGGCCAGCCCCAGGGACCAGCCGGCTAGAACATCGGTCATCCAGTGGTAGCCCAGGTAGACGCGGGATGCCCCCACCAGCAGGGTCGCCCCCGCCGCCGCCATGATCGCTAAGGCCCGGTACAGGATCGACGCCGTGGATGCCAGGACCATCCCCGCTAGCAGGCCGGCAAAGACAGCCGTGTTGAAGGAGTGCCCCGAGGGGAAAGAGGTGGTTGAGGCGGGCTCGCCTAGAAGGGTGTCGGTTGAGGGGCGTGCACGCCTGAAGAACTCTTTGAGCGCCACCGTCAACAGGCTGGAGCCGATCATCGTGAGGCTCAGGACTAGTGCTCGCACGCGGTGGCCCCTCATGAAGAGGAGGACAGCACAGATCGCGGTCAGGATCGTCAGCCCCACGGTGGAGCCCAGGGCGGTGAACACCTGCATGATGACGGTCAGGGCCGGGATGCGCTCGTCCACGGCCCAGGTGGTGACGCTCTGGTCGTGAGGCGCCAGCCCCGTTCCGGAGTTCGTGGTCAGGGCCAGCCAGGAGAACAGCGACAGCGTGATGACGGCGGTTGCGGCCAGCGTGCCGGCTTGCCTGGTGCGCCAGGTGTGAGGCAGGTGGTCGAGTGAGAGCATGAGGGGGAGGTTATCCGGGCTGGTCTGGATGAGGCTATGCGTGCGCCATGGAGTGGCTGAGCGGCGTCGTCACGTCTTGCCCGCGCCCGGGGCGCTCGGCGGGTAGCATCCGGCCCGAGTGATTCGATCCGGCTCAGGAGGACCCGCGTGGCCAAGCTCTACTTCCGCTACGGCGCCATGAACTCCGGTAAGTCCACGGGGCTGCTCCAGACCGCCTACAACTACGAGGAGCGCGATCAGCGCGTCCTGCTCCTCAAGGCGGTGGTCGACACCAAGGGTGAGGACTCAGTGGTCTCCCGGCTCGGGGTGTCGCGCCGCGTTGACCTCCTCGTCGACGCCGACGACGACCTGCGCGCCCTGGTGCACCGGCGGGCCCTGAGCGGTGCGCGGCCCGTCCGCGACGAGACGGCGTCCCGCGAGAGGCGGCGACATTGCGTGAGGTTCTTGACTGCGTGCTCATCGACGAGGCTCAGTTCCTCACGGCCCTTCAGGTGGACCAGCTCATGGAGATCGCGCTGATCGACGACGTGCCCGTCCTGGCCTACGGGATCCGCACCGACTTCCGCACAGTCAGCTTTCCCGGGTCGCGCAGGCTACTGGAGATCGCCCACTCCCTGGAGGAGCTCAAGACCATCTGCCGCTGCGGGCGCAAGGCCATCTTCAACGCCCGCAAGGTGGGGGAGTCCTTCGTCTTCGACGGCGATCAGGTGGCCATCGACTCCGGGGACGTCACGTACGAGTCATTGTGCGGCCAGTGCTACCTCGCCGCCGGTGGGAGGCTTCCTGGCAGGTAGGCCGCGCTCCGGGACTGAGCTTGTGCTGGCGGGAGTACAAGGCTGACTGAAGGGTTGGCGCTAGGAGGCGACTCTCGCTCCGAGGTATTCCTTGTACTTGGGTCATTACAAGCACTATCGTGAAGCCGTGAATGCTTCCTACGCACTCATCGCAGACATCATCCGCTCGCGTGAGCTCCCTGATCGCAGGCGTGCTCAGCGCGTCATCCACGAGACTCTGGATCGGGCCGCTGAAGGGCTGAAGCTGACGCAGCGCCCGTACGCCACGGTTGGTGACGAGCTGCAGGCAGTCTCGGCGACCCTTGCCGACGCTCTCGCTCTCACCATGCGTACACACCTTCTTCTGCCTGATGGCTTAGGCCTGCGCTTCGGAATCGGAGTCGGAGCGATCTCCGAGATTGAGGGGGTGGCGGGAAGCGGTGCAGACGGTGCGTCAGAGCGTCCGATCCAGGACGGCTCGGCATGGTGGGCCGCGCGTGAGGCCATCGAGAAGGCACATCATCTCCAGGATGCGGGGAGGTCCTTCATTCGTACCTGGCTGCGTATCCACCCGGATACGGTCGACGCATCCGGAGGGGGGTGGAGTGAACGTGAGGAGTTCGTCAACTCCGTCCTCATCCTGCGAGACCAGGCGGTATTCCGCTTTCAGCCCCGTCAGCGCCGCATTATGGCCGGACTCCTCATGGGGGTGACCCAGGTTGAGATCGCCCGCCAGGAGAAGGTGAGTCAGCAAGCCGTCTCAGAATTCGCTCGCGGTGCCGGTTCCTCCTTGCTGGAGGTTCAAAAGCTTCTCGACGGGTTGAGTGGGGGAGGTGAAGGAGAATGATTTCCCTGTTCCTCCTTCTGTTTGCTGCCGCCTCCGTGGTTGTCGGCTCCGACCGGGTGAGTGGGGGATTGTCCAGGAGGTCCGCCGGGGTGAGACTTCTGGTGGGAGTGCCTGCAGTCGTTGCTCTTGGCGTCCTGGTCGGGTGGCCCGTTCTTCATCTCGGGGCGGGAGGTGTTGTCGTCAGCGTTCTGGTAGCCACTGCATGGTTGTGCTGCGGCCTGGTTTCGCAGGTCTGGTGGGACAAATCGTTGAGGGCCTATCAGCGGAAGCGGCTGGGGTGGAGTGTCTCTGAGGGCGGTGAGGGGCGGCTGGGGCCGTTCATCCGGCTTGTCCATGCGGGTCTGTTGCTCCTCGCCGTGGGGCTCTGTGTCGTCGCGTCGCAGCCGCTTGGATCTCGGGCTGCCAAGATGGGCGCCGTCGTCGGAGTGGTCGTCCTTCTGACTGTTCCTGCCAATCGAGTCGTCGCCGACATTCTTGCTGTTGCGCGCCACTCCTCGCAGCGTGACGTAAAAGCTGTTGCGGTTGGTTGTGAGCTCTCGCAGGAGAGCGGGAAGCAGGATGAGATGGAGGGCTCGATGCGCGGCGGTCGCTGGATCGGTCCGCTTGAGCGAATCCTCATTCTCCTGCTCGCCTCTGTTGAGGCGCCCGCCGCTATTGCCGCAATTGTTGCCGCCAAGGGTGTGATCCGATTTCCCGAGATCAGTCAGGATAAGGCGGGGCAGAAGGCTGAGGAGTTCCTCATCGGCTCCTTCGTCTCCTGGATCCTGGCGGTCTTGGGTGCTGTGATCATTCACTTCGCCTGAGTCACGTCACGTCGGGGAGGGGTGGGGTCGGCCGTTTCGGGTGAGCGAGTTCGGGTAGGCGGGTTCCGTCGGCCTGAACCGGATCGCCCGAGCTGAACGCTGCGAAGTCGTATCCCTGAACTGGCTTATCCGCACCTGCTCACCTGAACCCGCATCCCCGCCCTGACTCTCTCGAACCTATATCCCTGAACTAGTGCACCCGGACCGGACTTCCTGGACTGGCTCAGCCAAGCTGGTTGGCCGGTTTAGGTGGGCTGGTTCGGGGTGTTTGCTTCGGCTTGGGTGGGTTGGGGTGTGTGAGGTCCGTCCTGTCTTCGCGCACCTTCGGCCAGGGAGGTCGGTGTCCTTGGGTTTTCGTTGCTGTGCCGGTGTTTCTGGGTGGCTGCCTCAGCGTGCGGGTGGTGGGGGCTCGGGCTATACTGTACATATGTTCGAAGGCGGTGTGCTTCCTCGTGTCCCGGCCGGTGGTGCGGCCGAGGTGCTGGCCGCGCCCGCCGGGGACGTGTCGGCGGGGGCTGTGACCTGCGCTGAGGACGTGGTGGGTCTGCTGGGGTCCTTGGCCGCTGGCGGAGCGCTGGCCGGTGTGGTCGAGGGGCTGCTGGCCCGGCTGCTGGTCACCGCCCAGGACCACGACGACGACAGCGACGGTGGCGGCGATGGAAGTGGTGACGGTGAGCGTTGCGCTGCTGATGGTGATGCGGCGCCGGCCCTGCTCACCGGCGAGTCGGGTGCTGACGCGACGCTGGTGGCCGCTGCTGATGGACACAGGGTCGTGTCTCTGGAGGGGGTCGGTGCTACTGGGCTGCTTGGCCTGGGAGCACGGGGTCTGGGGGAGTTGGCCGCGGCCTGCCACCGCCTGGCGGCCTGGGCGTCGTGGGGTCAGTCCCTGGCGGCGGCGTGCCTGACCGCCTGTGGTGAGCTGTCGACCCATCCGGGTCAGTGGGGCCCAGACGGGCAGGTCTCGTCGGTGGTCGGCTACGAGGAGCGCAGGTTCAACACCACCTGCCTGCTGTCAGCCCGCCTGGGCGTCTCGCGGAGTCGGGTCGGGCAGATCATCGATCACGGCAGCGCCCTGATGAACATGGGTTGCGGCCCCACTGAGGTCATGGAGCGGTGCGGGGTGCTGGACGCAGCCAAGGCGTCCCTGGTGACTCGCCGCCTGGAGGGGGTGCCGGCCCCGGTGGCGCTGGCCGTTCAGGAGCGGGTGCTGCCCCAGGCGCCCAGGCGCAGCGTGTCCCAGGTGGGGACGCGACATTGAGCGGGCCCTGATGGAGACAGACCCCGCCGGGCACGCTGAGCGGGTGCGGGTCAATGTCTCCCGTCGGTGCGTGTCGCGCCCCAGGCCCGCCGGCGAGGGCCTGTCCCAGGTCCGCCTGCTGCTGCCCACGATGGACGCCCTGCTGCTGGACGCCACCTTGGACGCGATCGCCGCCAGCGCCAGGGCCTGCGGCGAGCAGCGCACCCCGGCCCAGCTGCGCGCCGACGCCATCACCGCGATGACCCTGTCCACACTACGCACCAGCCAGCAGACCGCCTACACAGCCCAGCACATCCCCCGACGACGGGAAGCTGACGGCACTGGCGGCGATGGCGGTCGCAGCGCACTGAGACTGGCGGTGTGAGATCGGGTTCAGTGCCTGGGCTCGCCTCCCAGGCGTTCTGCCTTCCTGGGTCGTCTGCTGCCTGACGGGGTGCCTCTGGAAGGACTCCTGGGGGCTTTGAGCTCCTTGGTGGGGTCCGCCAGCCCATGGTGGACTCCCTCAGGCACCGGACACCTCCCCCTCCCAGAGGGCATCCACATCGACGTCCAGGTCACCGTCCCCCTGACCAGCCTGACCGACCCAGGTGGCCTGGCTCAGCCAGAAGACGCCACCGACCACACCCCAGCTGCTCACGGTCCCGGCGGCCGCGAACCCGCCACCAGCATCGGAGGCAACCGGCTCCAGGACAGCGATCACGGGGGCTATGTGCCCGAGGGCTGTGCTCCTAAGTGTGGTGTTCCCGAGAGCGCTGAGCGCCCCGAAGGTCCCTGCCATCCGAAGTCCGGCAGAGCCAGCCCAGACAAGAGCCCCACCATTGTCACGCCCGACCCTCTCAATGACGCAGCATCCCCGCATGACCGGAGAGGCCTGCCCACCACTGATGGGAGGAGTCTGCCCGGCTCCAGTGGGAGGAGTCTGCCTGTACCCGACCCGGCTACTCCCGCCTTCTCGTGCTCTGCTGCTCACGACTCCTCGCCTGCCGCGTCGTTGTCCACTGCTCTCATCGCCCAGCCGGCCGCCTCGCCGGCTGAGGTCGCGGAGGTGCGCATTGGGGCGCGCAGTGTGGCGGTGCCGGCCCTGACTGCCTGGGCCCTGGCCGCCGGCGGGACCTGGAGGCGCCTGGTCACCGACCCAGCAAGCGGCGTCGTGATCGACGTGGGCCGCACCCGTTACCGTCCCCCGGCCGGCCTGGCCGACCTGGTGCGCGCCCGCGACCGGGCCTGTGTCTTCCCCACCTGCCAGACCCCCGCCGAACGCTGCGACATCGACCACCTCACCGCCTGGAGCCAGGGCGGGACCACCAGCCTGGACAACCTCGTCACCCTGTGCGAGGCCCACCACCGCCTCAAGCACACCCCCGGATGGGCCCTCACCCGAGACCAGGCCAGCGGGATCCCTGTCCTGGCACACCCCCGACAAGACCGTCTACCAGCGCCACCCCGACGGCACCATCACCCGCCTGCCCCCGCAAGACCGGCCCCCACCAGCACCACGTCCCCGGCACCGTCGTACCCAGCCGACCTGAGCAAGCAGATCAGCCCCGACATCCTCAACCGCCTCAACCGGGCCCTTGACAGAGCACTCGACAACCAGGCCCACAACCACACCGGTCCCGGCACCAACACCAACGGCAGCGCCCCGCCTCGTCACCCGCGGCCCCCAACCCGGCCAGAAACCCGGAGCCTACGAGACCACCCCCTACCCCAGAGCCGCCCACACCCTCCAACTCGCACCCCTCATCGACCAAGCCCCACCCTTCTGAACCATCAGGTGCCACGGACAGACATGACCAGACGACACCGCTATGCCGAGCTCCACGCCCACTCCACCTACTCCTTCCTCGACGGGGCCAACGAGCCCGACGACCTGGCCTCTGCCGCCGTCGAGCTCGGCCTGGAGGCCCTCGCCCTGACCGATCACGACGGCGTCCCCGGCATCGTCAAGCATGCCCAAGCAGGCCGCGCCTACGGCCTACCCACCATTCACGGCACTGAGCTCACCCTGGCCGACGGCTCCCATCTGCCCGTCCTGGCTCGCAACCCCGTCGGCTACCGCCGCCTGGTGTCCGCCATCTCCCAGCACAACCTGGACGCAGGGCACCGTCAAGAACCAGCCCACGACCTGACCGCGCTAGCCTCGGCTCTCCGCTCCGACCCCACCGACCAGACCGAGGCAGCGTCGGGAAGCTGCCTCGTCCTCACCGGAACCGCCAACGGCCCCCTGCGTCGGGCGCTGGGCGATCCACGTCGCCCTGATACCTGGGACCTGAAGGCGGCAGACGCCTGCCTGGGACACCTGACCGAGCTCTTCGCCGCGCCTGACCGAGGCCGTCCTCTCGCTGCCTGCCCCACGACCACCGCTCACCGGCAGGTTGAAGGAGATGCCGCAATCGGCCTGGCCGTTGAGCTCACCCTGGACGGAGGCCCCACCGATGCCGCCCTCACCGATGCCCTGACCCGGCTGGCCCACACCCACCGGCTGCCCCTCGTGGCCACCGGTGCAGTGCGCTGCGCCCGCCCCACCGACGCCCGCCTCGCCGACGTGCTCACCTCCACCCGCCTGGTCACCGACCTGGAAGGCGCCCGCGGTCACCTGCCCGCCATCGGCCGCTGGCTGCGAGGGGCCCAGGACATGGCGCTGCTCCACCGACGCCGCCCCGACGCCGTCGACCTGGCCGCCGAGCTCGCCGCAGACCTCGCCTTCGACCTGTCCCTCATCGCCCCCGGACCTCCCCGACGCCGATGTCCCGGAGGGCCACACACCTGCCAGCTGGTTGCGTGAGCTCACCCGCCAAGGCGCCACCCGCCGCTACGGCACCCCGCAGGAGCACCCCCGGGCCTGGGAGGTGCTCAACCACGAGCTCGAGGTCATCGAGTCCCTGGGATTCCCCGGCTACTTCCTCATCGTGCACGCCATCGTCGAGTTCTGCGCACAGTCGGGAATCCTGTGCCAGGGGAGAGGCTCGGCGGCCAACTCCGCAGTCTGCTACGCCCTGGGCATCACAGCCGTCGACGCCGTCAGGCACCAGATGCTCTTCGAGCGCTTCCTGTCCCCGGGGCGAGCCGGCTACCCGGACATCGACCTCGACATCGAGGCCTGCCGCCGCGAGGAGGTCATCCAACACGTCTACTCCCGATACGGCAGAGAACGTGCCGCCCAGGTCGCCAACGTCATCTCCTACCGCCCCCGATCCGCAGTCCGTGACGCTGCCCGAGCCCTCGGCCACCCCGCCGGCGTGCAGGACGCATGGGCCAAGCAGATGGATCGATGGGCCTCAGTGCGCCCCGGAGGACTGACCGGGCAGAGCGACGAGGTCCCTGAGCCGGTCCTCGACATCGCGGAGAAGCTGCTGCGACTGCCCCGCCACCTGGGGGTCCACCCCGGAGGCATGGTCCTGTGCGGCCGCCCCGTCACCGAGGTCTGCCCGGTGCGCTGGGCCGCCATGGACAACCGCTCGGTCCTCCAGTGGGACAAGGACGACTGCGCCGAGGCCGGGCTGGTCAAGTTCGACCTCCTGGGCCTGGGAGCGCTCACCGCCCTGCGTCTGGCCTTCACCACACTGGCGCAGCGGGGACAGACCGTTCCCGAGACCGTGACGGAAGGAGAACTGCGCACCTCCCAGTCCGGCCGTCCCTGGGGACTGCACACCCTGCCCGAGGAGGACCCGGCCGTCTACCGGCTGCTCACGGCCGCGGACACGGTCGGGGTCTTCCAGGTCGAGTCGCGTGCCCAGATGGCCACCCTGCCCCGACTGCGCCCCCAGACCTTCTACGACATCGTCGTCGAGGTCGCCCTCATCCGTCCCGGCCCCATCCAGGGCGACGCCGTCAACCCCTACATCCGCCGCAGGCTGGGGCGCGAGGAGGTCACCTACCTGCATGGCTCCCTCAAACCCGCCCTGACTAAGACCCTGGGGGTGCCGCTCTTCCAGGAGCAGCTCATGCAGATCGCCGTCGACGCCGCGGGGTTCAGCCCCGCCGAGGCAGACAGCCTGCGTCAGGCCATGGGGGCCAAACGATCCATCGAGCGCATGGACGCCCTCCGTGACAAACTCATAGCCGGAATGAGGTCCCGGGGCATCGACGCGCCCACTGCGGAGACGATCTACAGCAAGCTGAGGTCGTTCGCCGAGTTCGGCTTCCCCGAGTCCCACGCCTTCTCCTTCGCCTACCTGGTCTACGCCTCGGCCTGGCTCAAGGCGCGCAAGCCCGAGGACTTCTACGCCGGGGTCCTGGCCGCCCAGCCCATGGGCTTCTGGTCCCCGCAGTCCCTGGTCGCCGACGCTCGCCGCCACGGTGTGCGCGTCCTACCCGCAGACATCAACCGCTCACTGGCGCAGGCCACCGTCGAGCAGCGGGAGGACCACCAGGAGGCAGGCCACTCAGACCAGTGGGAGCCGCTGAGGCCCCATCCCGCTGCCCCGTCCTCCCTGGACGTCCACGACGACCTCGCAGTACGCCTGGGCCTGGCCCCGATCAAGGGGCTGGGGGAGCGGTCCGCGCAGGCTATCGTCACCGAGCGCCGTGCTCACGGCCCCTACCAGGACCTGGCGGATCTTGCGCGACGCGTGAGTCTGAGCCGCTCCCGCCTTGAGTCGCTGGCCGTCTCAGGAGCCCTGGACAGCCTAGGGGTGGAACGCCGTCAGGCCCTGTGGGCTGCCGGAGTCCTCTCCGATGAGCACGGCCGACGTCGTGGCGCCTCTCGCCGGGGGCAGGGCGCGTGGTATCAGCCCACGCTTCCGGGAACCGCTGTCGGCGCCCAGGCCCCGACCCTGCCGATCATGACCGACCGTGAGCGCCAGGCAGCCGACCTGAGCCTGACCGGAGTGTCCACGCAGGGCTCGCCCTTGAAGCTGCTGCGCCCCATACTGGCCGACGACGGCGTGCTCAGTGCAGCCGACCTGGCGGATCAGGAGCATGGGAGCCGGGTGCGCGTCGCCGGCGTCGTCACCCACCGACAGCGCCCCCACACGGCTTCCGGCATGATCTTCCTCAACCTGGAGGATGAGACCGGTCTGCTCAACGTCGCCTGCCGAGCCGGCATGTGGCGCCGCTACCGCAGCATCGGCAGACGCGCCGTCGCTCTCATCGTGCGCGGCACCGTGGAGAAGGGTGACGGAGTCGTTGCACTCATGGCCGATCGCCTCCAGGTCCTTCCAGGTGTTCCGGGTACCGGCAGCCGGGACTGGTGCTGAGAGCGGGCCCCTCACTCCTTGCGCGAGGAGTAGGCGGGCAGCTCGCCCGTGACCGGGGCGTCCTTGGTGTGCAGCTCGGAGTAGACGGACCAGAGCACACTGATCAGCGGGACTGCGACGATCGCACCGAGCAGGCCGGCGGCGTAGGTCCCCAGGGCGACACCGATAATGACCACCACAGGGTGCAAAGAGACCTGGCGACCCATGATGAGGGGCTGGAGTATGTGACCCTCGATCTGGCCGATCCCGGCTACTCCCACGCCGACAACGATCATGGTGACGAAGCCGCCGGAGGCCAGGGCCACCACCATGGCCACGAGCATCGCCAGAGGTGCGCCGATGATCGGAATGAAGGCGCCGATGAACACGAGCACCGCCAGGGGAGCCGCCAACGGGATCCCCGCCAGCTGGAGGAATATCCCGGCCATGATGGCGTCGGTGAGCGCCACCAGCACAGTGCCACGGGCGTACCCGGCGAAGGTGTACCAGCCGGCACCCGCGGCCCGGTGGGTTGACTCCCGCATCGTGGCGGGCAGCTCGTTGAGGAACCAGCGCCACATCCGGCCCCCGGAGGCCAGGAAGAAGATCGTGACGAACAGCGCCAGGGCCAAGACCGTGAGCACATCGACGACCGCACTGGCGTTGGAGAGCACCTCCGAGGCCAGGGACGGGGCGTTGGACTGCAGATAGTGCTGCCCCTGGCGCAGCCAGAGCTGGAGCTGGTGATAGATCTGCTGCTGCGTCAGGTGCAGCGGCCCCTTCTCCAGGAAGTCCATGATCGTGTTGAGACCATCGCCGAATTGGGATGCCAAGGAGCTCCACTGGCTGGTGACCGAGGCGACCACGTACGTGACCAGTCCGGCGATCGCACCGATGGTGGTGAGCAGTGCCAGGAAGGTCGCCGGGTATCGGGGCATGATCCTGGCGAAGAGGTTGACCATCGGCTGGAGGATCGAGGTGAACACCAGTGCCATGAACAGGCCGATGAAGACTGGGATCACCTGCGAAGTGGCATAGAAGACAAGGCCGATGACGATGATGATGCCCAGTCCCAGCCAGGCCCCCATCCCGCCCCGCACCAGCCAGGAGGGTAGGGAGTCCATGACCGAGGAACGGGTCGTGACCGTCTCGGGGAAGGAGACCGAGGGGGCCACGCGCACATGTGTGGTGGACACCGGGGGAGAGACCGGCCTGGCCTCCTCCTCCGGGGCCGACTCCCAGTGCAGCTGGTAGTCACGGTCCGCCTGCCGGCGCCTCTCCGCCCAGTCGATCCCCCGGTCCAGCGCCGTACGTGCGCTCTTGAGCCGACTCAGCAGGCCACTGCTGCTGAGCATCTCTCGGGTGGACCTCTTCTCCGATTCGCGTTCCTGCGCCGCCTGGTGGGAGTCGGGGCTCTCGGAGGACTCGGGAACCTCGGCCGACGTGTCCTGAGTCGGCTTTTGTGACGGAGAGCTGTGTGTTGCCATGGGGTGAACGATCAGTCCTTCGCTGGATAACGGGCTGACGAAACACGCCCAGCCTACTAGCGTGGCCCCATGACCGCCCCGAATGTCGGCAATCCGACGCACCCCGCCGTGACGAACCAGCTGCGTCTGCCCCGCGCCGCCGCGTTAGGGCCAGGGCGGGGAGGGCAACAGAGGCTTCTCATCGACGCCCCGGCCGGAGCGGCAGAGATCTACCTCCACGGCGCCACCGTGACCTCCTGGGTGCCGCGCGGAGGCTCGGAGGTCATCTTCACTTCCCGGCAGGCGGTCTTCGACGGCGCTACCGCCATTCGTGGAGGAATCCCCCTGTGCCTGCCGGAATTCGGCGTCGGCATCAACGGCGACGCCGTACCGAAGCACGGATGGGCGCGCATCGCTCCCTGGAGACTGCGAACGGTCACCACCACCGACGGCGGCGGGGTCCGCGCTCTTCTCAGCGTCAGTCGCGATCGACTGACAGCGCTCTACGAGGTTGAGGTTGGTGAGACGCTGCGCCTGGGACTCAGCCTGCGCAACGAGGGGACCGAGCCCCGCACGGTGGAGGCGGCCGCACACACCTATCTCTCAGTCCACGACGTCACCGCCAGCCGCATCAGCGGGCTCGCAGGCGCCCGTTACAGTGACAACCTGGCTCGCAGCCCCCAGGAGGCCTACCACGTCCAGGAAGGCGATGTGACGATCAGTGGCCCCGTGGACCGCATCTATGACTCCGCCGAGCTGATCACGGTCACTGATCCTGGACACCAACGCACCATCGGCATCGATAAGCGCAACGCGCCCTCGACGATCGTGTGGAACCCCTGGTCCACTCACAGTACCCCACTGCCGGACATGGCTAACGACGAGTTCCCTGCCATGGTGTGCGTCGAAAGTGGGGCGGTGCGAGAGCACGCACCCACCATCGAGCCCGGGGCGAGCTGGTCCATGCAGGTGACCTTGAGTGTCGAGAGCACCGCAGTGTGATGGGAAGCACTTGAACGTGGCTTGGTGGCCTCGGTGGCCGTCATGCTAAGTTTCTCTGCGTCGCCGGGGCGAGGTCCCGGGCCAAGCCGCTGAAAGGCGGAGAAGACAACACAAGTCCGAGTGGCGGAATAGGTAGACGCGCTAGCTTGAGGTGCTAGTGCCTTATTAAACGGGCGTGGGGGTTCAAGTCCCCCCTCGGACACCACCAGTAGATGATCCCCGGAATCAGAAGGTTCCGGGGATCGTTGCGTTGTCCCTCAGGTGGCTTCGCTCAGGCTCGCTCGGGACGGTAGTGGCCGGGGTGAGAAGATATGCAGCACATGATGAGCAGCACGGTCGTCCCTCTCGGGCCTCACCAATGCATGATCCCCGGAACCAGAAGGTTCCGGGGATCCGTTGTCTCTCAGGGAGCCTCGCTCAGCTCCACTCAGGACGGTAGAGGTCGGGGCGGGGAGGCATGCAGCACATGATGAGCGGCACGATGCCCAGTCCAACGAAGTAGAAAAGCAGGAACAGTCCTGACTGTCCGGTGTCATGGAGGCGACGGACCATCACTGCGAGCGACGGAATAAGGATCGCGGCAACGTAGAGCATGAGCAGGCCAAAGATCGCGACCACCGCAGAAGGCAGCTCGTCGGCGCCCGAAATCGCTGCCGAAGCGCTGATTGCCACTGCCAGAATATAGAGGCCAATGGGGATGAGCATCTGGAATATGAGGAATGGCCACCAGAACTCGGACTGAGATGCATAGCCTCGGAACTGGGCGTAGCGCTGGAAGTAGCGCTTGACGGCCTCGCCGAAGCTTGCACCAGGCAGCGGGGCGACGTCGGGGGCTAATGACATAGCCCCGAACTGGTTGGGTGCGCCGTAGGGGGCAGGGCCGCCCGGGTAGGGAGCCTGGCCGCCGTAGGCCGGTTGGTCGCTGTATGGTGCCTGGCCGCCGTAGGGTGCGGGGCCGGTTCCGTAGGACATGAATCCTCCATGTAAGACGGGGCAGGGAGTGACGGGTGCCGCCATGGCTGAGAGCACCCGGGCTGATGCGCTTTCTGGTGTCAGGTCGGCGTACGAGTCACAGCCTAAGGGCAGAGGGGAGGGCTCGTCATCTCGGTTCCTCCCCTCTGCAGTGGGGAGCACTCCCTATGCCGTGCCACAGGCGTCCGTCCCGCTAGGCTTCAGTAGACTTGGCCTTCATGCACTCCGTCACCTCACCGAGCAGTCCTTCTGATGTGAGGCGCAGTCCTGATCTGCTCCGTGCGCGCGCCGGGGTCAGCCTGGTGTTCCTGGCCAATGGCCTGGGATTCGCCAATCTGGTGCCGCGTTTCCCGGAGATCGTGGAGGGGCTGGGGCTGAGCAAGGGCGCCTTCGGGCAGGCGGTGGCTGCAGCCAGCGTTGGTGCTCTCGTGGCGGGGCTGGCCGCGTCTTGGCTTATCTCCCGCCTGACCTCGGCCAAGGTGGCCAGCCTGGGCATGCTCGTGGTGGCCCTGGCTCTCCTGGGAGCTGGGTTGGCCCGTTCGTGGCTCGTCCTGGCGATCTGCCTGCTGGTTGTGGGCGGGACGGACTCCATTGTCGATGTCGCGCAGAACGCACACGGGCTGCGGGTCCAGCGCCGTTGGGGCGCCTCCATCGTGACGAGCTTCCATGCCTCATGGTCACTGGGGGCGGTCCTGGGGAGCAGCCATGGGGCAGGCCTTTGGCTGGAGCCGGAGTGGGGGTGGGAACCCACATGGTCCTGACGGCGGTGGTGTTGCTCGTCCTCTCGACAGGCCCCCTGCTCGCAGGCTGGTTCCTACCCGGCCATGACCGCGCTGATCGCGAGCCCGATGAGATCAAGGAGTTCGACAACGCCCCCCAGGTGAGGCCGGCGACATCGTCTCGTCGAGTCGGACCGGTCACGATCCTCGTGCTCCTCGTCGTCGGGCTACTATGCGCGGCCTCGATGTTCCCCGAGGACGTGGCCATGAACTGGTCCTCCCTGCTCCTGTCCGAACAGGGCGCCGGTGCCGGTCACGTCGGGCTGGGGCTGGTGGCCCTCCAAGGAACGATGATCGTGGGGCGCCTGGTGGGTGACCGCATCATTGATGCTGTCGGTCAACGAGCCGTGATCGCCTGGGGTGGAGCACTGGTCACCTTCGGAATGAGCATCGCCCTCCTGCTCTCCTCCGTTCCCGGGACGCTGCTGGGGATGGCGATCTCCGGGGCTGGGTGCGCCGTCGCCGTTCCCGTGACCTACTCCGCCGCTGACGATGTTGAAGGGCTTCCTCCCGGGCTGGGACTGACCATCGTGTCCTGGCTGGCCCGCCTGGCGGGCCTCCTGGCGCCACCCGTTGTCGGCCGGCTCGCTGACGATCACGGGCTGTGGGTGGCTCTGGCCTACGGCCTACTGGGAGGCCTCATCATGGTCTCCTGCTGGCCGGTCCTGCGCCGCAGGCCTGTGGCGAGTCAGCGGCGGGGCTGAGCTCAGAGCAGTCCTGCCTGATGGCGCAGCTCGCTGTCCTTCTTCTGAATCCAGTGCCTGCCGATCACAACGGTGGCGAGTGCCGCAGCGATGACAACCAGCGCAAGGACCGAGTTCCATATCAGCGCGTGGGTGTGAGCATCCTGCGGGGAGGAGCCGGCCGAGAACGCAGTCTGATTCAGCATCACAGAGGCGAATATGGCGAGGACAGCCACAACGAACTCAACCAGGAACACGATCGCAACAAGGTTCCAGTAGCGCTCGCGCCGGCGCGCATCGCACCACGCGGGCAAGGAGGCGGTGTCGATATCCGCCCAGCTGAGCTCCTGGGGCTCTTCTCCTCCTGGCATCGTGCTGGGATAAGACACGAGGAGACGGTCACACCGCTTGGAGATGTGGGACACGATCGCACCGAAAATGCTGACGCCGAAGAGCAAGGGAATGAGCGTGAGCTGCCCGGTGGCTATCAACAGCAGGAAGATCAGAACCCCCACGCTCAGGAAGACTGAGGCGAAGACGGTCATGCCGACCAGGGCGCGCCGGCCCTGTCTGACGCGCTTGGCGACGTCATAGGCATCCGGCCACGGGGGACCTATGCGCCCGTCACGGGTGACTCCTCGCGCGAGGGACTCTCCGTTCGGGTGAGTGATGAGATCACGGCGCAGACCCGCCTCAATGTCCAGGGGGCGCGACGAGCCGGGCTCCTGTCCTGCCAGCTGGGTCAGGGTCTGACGCAACAGCCCCCACTGCTCCTCTGCCACGAACCTCGGAGTGCGCAGGGCCCATGCGGTACGAGCGCAGACGACTGCGAGGGCGACCGCTATGAGGATCAAAATACCGGAGAAGGCTACCAAGAGGTTTTGGAAACCGGCGAAAGGACCTCCTGGAGGCGCGCTTGAGGTACTTTGAAAGGAGGGGATGACGATAAAGTACAGACCGAATCCCGCTATTCCCAGTAAGAAGACAGTCTGCAGCAGTCGCAGCAGCGCATCTCGGCTGAGCTGAACGGTCAGCGCCGCCGTGCCCGGGTTGTAGGCGGCGATGGCGTGGTCGACGGCTTGACGAACCTGCTGCTCACTCGCCGCACTGGCCGGAACAGTCAGACGCTCCTTGACGAGGGCAAGGCCGGTCGGGGATCCCAGGCCGGACTCGAAGCTCGGAATGTCATGGTGCTCCACGTAGCCGCGACGAGGTGAGTCGTAACTGCTGCGTGTCTGAATACTCTCCACGCGGGCGGGGACCCGCTGCTCGACCGTGATGACATCGCCGCGTCTGCGTACTCGCACCGAGGGCAGCATCCAGCGGGGGATGGCGGGACCGTGGCGTCGGCTCTCAGGCGTGGGGGCGGTAGTCACTCAGGCTCTTCTCGTTGGGGGACATCGCCCTCGAGCATAGGCCCATGAAATGACCCGGGAGAGGAATTCGAGCGGATCATCACGAGTGGGGCGAGGTAGAGGCGTTAGCATCGGCCTCCATGGACTCCTTTGAGATGACCGTTGCTGCTCACGGCGACCTGCCCGCACTCGTCCTGTCGGTCCCGACCGGTGACGACCTCGACCGCATCACCGAGATTTGCCAGGATGCGGGACATTCAGGAGTGGACCTTCGTCCCTCGCAACTACCAACGCAGCGACGCCGAGTTCTTCGTCGAGCAGGTCGTGGCCAAGGGCTGGAGCGAGGGGCGCGAGCTCACCTGGGCGATCCGCGAAGCTGATGCCGGTGCCCCTCCGGACCTAGTGGGCATGCTCGGCATCACCCTGAGTGGCCCTGAGAACGCTCGGACCGGCGAGGTCGGCTACTGGCTCGCTGCTGCGGCGCGTGGGCGCGGAACCATGACTCGCGCCGTCGCTGCCCTCATCGATACGGCCTTCGACCCAAGTGGCCCCCTGGCCCTGTCCGCGCTGAGGTGGCGCTGCGAGATCCATGAGACGAGCCACGGCTCCGTGCCCAACTGGGCCTCCTGGAAGGTGGCTTGGTCCCTCGGCTTCCAGCGGGAAGGGCGAGTGCGCCGCTTCCTGCCCGATGACGGTCGGCTCCATGATGGCTGGATCGCCACCCTGTTGCCCGAGGACCCGCGCGAGCCGCGAGCTCCCTGGGACGGCCCCGTTGAGACAGACGACGTCCTTCCCCTCGTGGCTCACGACGGCGTCGGAGAGCGGGAGGGCGACGACCCCGAGGCCCTGGTGCGGCGCTTCCACCACGTCTACGGACTTCCCATCCAGACCGACGGCGCCAGTCTCGAGCGCGAGAGTCTCGACATGCGCATGAGTCTCATCGCCGAGGAGTTCTCCGAGCTCGTCGGCGCCGTCTACGGGCAGGCCGCACGCGCCGAGATCGAGTCGAGCTACCGTCGCGCCGTGGCCGCCGATGACGGTGCTCGCGACACCGTCGAGACCGCCGACGCCCTGGCGGACCTCATCTACGTCATCTACGGCATGGCCCTGGAGACCGGGATCGACCTGGCATCCGTGCTCGCCGAGGTGCAGCGTTCCAACATGTCCAAGCTGGGTGCCGACGGCAAGCCGGTCTACCGCGAGGACGGCAAGGTCCTCAAGGGGCCGGGCTACTTCCCTCCGAATGTGGAGGCGGTGCTGCGCCGTCGCCGCCTGCGCTGAGAGAGAGCCCTGCGACGCGGCCATAACTATACTGTGCGTGTAGTACAGTTCTGGCCGTGACTCGTACTCCTGGACTTCGCGCCTGGGCGGCCCTGGCCGTCCTGACCCTGGCCGTGACCCTGCTGGCCATCGACTCCACGGTGCTGGCGCTGGCCATCCCCTCGCTGAGCGCGGACCTGAGCCCAACGGCCAGCCAGCTGCTGTGGATCGGTGACATCTACTCCTTCACCCTGGCGGGTCTGCTGGTGACCATGGGCAATGTCGCCGACCGCATCGGTCGGCGACGCCTCCTGCTCATCGGGACGTTCGGCTTCGGAACGGCCAGCATCATGGCGGCCTTCGCTCCCAGCGCGGGAGCCCTTATCGCCGCCCGAGCCCTGTTGGGCGTCGGCGGTGCCACGATCATGCCCTCCACCCTCTCCCTCATCCGCAACATCTTCCCCGACGCCCGCCACCGCACCACCGCCATTGCGATCTGGTCCGCCGGCAGCTCGGGTGGCACCGCCCTGGGGCCCCTGGTGGGCGGAGTCCTGCTCGAGCGCTTCTGGTGGGGCAGTGTCTTCCTTATCAATGTCCCGGTCATGGCGGCCGTCATCGTGACGGGTATGTGGCTCCTGCCCGAGTCCAAGAACGACGAGGGAGCCCCGGTGGACCTGGCCTCCGCGATCCTGTCGGTCCTGGCCATCGTGCCGATCACCTACGCCGTCAAGTCCTTCGCGCACGACGGTCTCACCGTCGTTGCGATCGCAGCACTGGTGGGCGGTTTGGCCGCCGGCTGGCTGTTCATCAGGCGTCAGCGCACACTGGCCACGCCGCTGATCGATGTCGAGCTCTTCCGGCGACCCGCATTCACCTGGGCCATCGCGGCCACCGTCCTGGCGGTCTTCGCATTGGCCGGCCTGCTGTACTTCTTCTCCCAGTACCTCCAGCTCGTCCGGGGCTACTCCACGCTCCGGGCGGGTCTGACCGAGCTGCCCACATCGCTGGCGTCCCTTGTCGTTGTCGTGGTCGTCGCCGCGGTGGTGCGCCGGCTCGGCAACGGTCGGGCGCTCGGAAGCGGCCTGCTCATGGCCGCGGTGGGGCTGGTCGTGGTCGCGCTGGGGGAGTCCTACGGTGGGATCGTGGTCATCGGCGTCGGTCTGCTCGTCATCGGCGCTGGTATTGGCCTGGCCTTCACGGTCTCCACTGGAGCGGTCCTGGGGGCGGTGACGGCGGACCGGGCAGGAGCGGCCTCGGCCATCTCCGAGACCGGTCTCGAGCTGGGTGTCGCCCTGGGGATCGCGGTGCTCGGCACGATTCAGGACGTCGGCTACCGGCTGCTGCTCGGACCCGCCCCCTCCAGTCTTCCGCAGCGAGTGGCAGAGGCCGCCGAGCAGTCCCTGGCCACCCTGGCGGGTGCCATCGACCTGAGCAACCCCGGGCAGGCCGAGCTGATGGTCCAGGCCCGGGAGGCGTTCACCTGCGCCATGCAGGCCACGGCCGTTATCGCCGCCGTCATCCTCCTGGGTGCGGGCGTTATGGCCGCCCGCCATGTTCCGGCCACGAGCGAGACGAGTGAGGAGTCCGCATGAGAACCTCGAAACGGGACCGCATCATCACCGGGGCGCTCGAGCTCGCCCACCGAGACGGCTTCGATGCCCTCACCTTCGACGCCCTGGCCGAGCACGTCGGACTGACTCGAGGCGGTGTCATCTACCACTTCCGCACCAAGACCGAGCTCTTGGAGGGGCATCGCTGTGGCCTTCCAGGAACGGTGGCGGGCCGAGGCGCTGGAAGCACTGGGCAAGCCCCTGGAGGAGGCGAACCGCACCGAGCGCATCGAGGCCCTGGCGCGCTCCGTCCTCGATGGCGAGATCCTCCCCGGAGAGGTCAGCTTCATACTCTCGTCCACGCCGCAGGCCGAGACGATCAAGAACGCCTGGGACATGCTGCGTGACGAGTGGATCGGCGAGGTGGACGAACTCAGCGCGATGCAGCGCGTGGCGCTGCTGGCCGTGGACGGATGGTGGGCGAACCGCGCTGTCGACAGCCGTAGCCGCAATCCCGATGAGCCCGCCATCGCCGAGCTCATCGTGTCTCTAGCGGCGGGAAACCCGCCCGATGAGAAGCTCTTCAAGCCCTCCGATAAGGACCAATGACCCACGAATGTCTGCAGGTTGTGCTTGAGATGCCCTGGGCTCATGGCACGATGGGCCCATGAGCGAGACCACCGACGGCACCGACCTCCCGGAGTCGAACGTCTTCGCCAAGCCATGGCCGCTCGATCTCGGCCTGCCCGGCTTCACAGCCGTGGACCACGCCGACATCGAACCGGCCGTCCGCGCCGGAATGGTTACTGAGCGCCAGGAGTGGGAGGCGATCGCCACCAACGAGGACGCACCGACGATCGCCAACACCGTCGAGGCGTTGGAGCGATCCGGCGAGCTGCTGGAGCGGGCGCTGACGGTGCTGGACGCTCTGACCTCCGCCACCGACTGCCCGGACCTCGACGAGCTCGAGGAGGCCCTGGCCCCCGAGTTGGCGGCCCACTCCGACGCCTATCACCTCGACTCTCGTCTCTACCGACGTTTCAAGGCGCTCGACGAGCTCGTGTCCCAAGCCCCTGAGGGGCAGGCCGCGCGCGACGCCGACGGCGCCGTCATCGGTGCTGAGGCCGCCCGCCTCATCCGCCTGACCGTCGAGGAGTTCGAACGCAACGGCGTCGGCCTGGACGAAGCGGATACGCAGGCGCTCAAGGAGATCAACGCCCGCGTCAACGCGCTCAAGATGCGTTTCTCCGTCCTGGTCACCGAGGCCATGCATGCCGCCGGCGTCACCAACGTCACGGTGCCGCCGGCACTGGCCACCACCCGGCCCCACGGCGCCAGGCTCGCCCTGCTGGAGACCTCCATGAGCCGAGGGCTGGGGGAGCAGGGCGCCTTCGGCGACACCCGCGGCATCGTTCTGGAACTCGCCCGGCTGCGCGCCGAGCGGGCCGTCCTCCTGGGCTTCCCGCACCACGCCGCCCTCGTGGCCGCGGAGTCGGCCGCCCGCACCACCGAGGCGGTCTCAGAGCTGCTCGCCCGGCTCACTACGCCGGCCATGGACAACGCCCGCGCTGACGCTCAGGTCTACGCCGCCCGCATGGACCTGGATCCGCAGACCCAGGCCGGTGAGACCTTCGGGCCCGCCGACTGGCCCCTCTACGAGGCCGCTGAGCGCAAGGAGCGCTTCGGCGTCGACGACGAGGTGCTGGCCCCCTACCTGGAGCTGTGGAGCGTGGTCACCAAGGGGGTCTTCTACGCCGCCCACCGCCTCTACGGCATCACCTTCCACGAGCGTGAGGACCTGGCCGAGCACATGTACGCCCCGGGCGTGAAGGTCTGGGAGGTGCGCGACGGTGAGGACGCCCAGGCGCCGGTCCTGGGTCTGTTCGTCGGCGACTACTACGCCCGGGCGGGCAAGTCCGGCGGCGCCTGGATGGACAGCCTCGTCACCGGCTCAACGCTCACCGGCCGCAAGCCGGTCGTCATCAACTGTTGCAATATCGAGCAGCCCACCTCCGGCCGGGTCCTGCTGACCTGGGATGAGGTCGTTACGTGCTTCCACGAGTTCGGGCACGCTCTGCATGCCCTGTTCTCCCAGGCCCGCTACCCCTCGGCCTCCGGAACGGCCGTGCCCCGCGACGTCGTCGAGTTCCCCAGCCAGGTCAACGAGAAGTGGGCGCTTCACCCCGAGGTGCTGTCCTCCTACGCGCGCCACGTGGACACCGGCGAGCCCATGCCCTCCGACCTCGCCGAGCAGCTGCGCGGCCAGGGCACCTTCGGCCAGGGCTACGCCACCACCGAGTACTTGGGGGCCGCTCTGCTCGACCAGGCCTGGCACACCCTGGCCCCCGACGAGGTCCCCGGAGACGTTGCCGAGGTGGAGGACTTCGAGCACCGGGCCCTGGCCCAGGCCGGAGTCGATGACGCGCTCGTGCCTCCCCCGCTACCGCTCCACCTACTTCTCCCACGTCTTCGCCGGGGGCTACAGCGCCGCCTACTACGCCTACATCTGGAGCGAGGTCATGGACGCCGATGCCATCGAGTGGTTCACCACTGACGGCGCGATCGACGGCGACCTCGGCCTGAATCGTCGGGCCGGAGAGATCTTCCGTCGCGAGTTCCTCTCCCGCGGCGACTGTCGAGACCCCCTGGTCTCCTATCGGGCCTTCACTGGGCGTGAACCCGGCATCCTGCCTCTTCTTCAACGTCGCGGACTTGCCTGACGGGCGCAGTTCGCTTCTTCACCCTCTCATCACCGGAAGGAACACAATATGGCTCGCGTCACCATCGTCGGCGGTGGATACGGTGGCATCACCGCCGCCAAGGCCCTCGACGACGTCGCCGAGGTTACCCTCGTGGAGCAGAAGGACACCTTCGTCAGCCACGCCGCGGCGCTGCGCGCTGCGGTCGACCGTGACTGGGCGGAGAAGATCTTCCTGCCCTACGACAAGCTCCTCACCAACGGGCGCGTCGTTCACGGAACGGCGCTGACCGTGCGAGGCACCACCGTCGAGGTCTCCGGTCACGGGCAGATCGAGGCTGACTACCTGGTGCTGGCCACCGGGACCGCCTACCCCTTCCCCGCCAAGCACATGGAGTCCTCCTCCGTCATCGCCAAGGCCCGTATCGAGCGCGTCCACTCCAACCTCGAGCAGTCCTCGCGAGTGCTCATCTTGGGCGCCGGCGCCGTCGGCATCGAGCTGGCCGGTGAGATCACCTCGGCCTTCCCGCAGGTCAAGGTGACCATGCTGGAGGCCGCCGACAGGATTCTGCCCGCCGGTGACTACAAGCCGGAGATTCGTGAGGCCATCGCCGACCAGCTCGCTCAGCGCAGGGTGGAGATCCTCACCGGTGACTCCCTCAGCTTCCTGCCCCCGGTCGACGTCGGCGTGCTCTCGCCCTTCCGGGTCACCACCCAGGGCGGGCGCCAGCTCGAGGCCGACATGTGGTTCCGTGCCTACGGCTCGGCGGCCGCCACCGGATTCCTCAGCGAGGACTATGACGAGGTGCGCCACTACGACGGCACGATCCGCGTCGACGAGTACCTGCGCGTGGTGGACCACCCCGGTGTCTGGGCCATCGGGGACATCACCGACGTGCGCGAGTCCAAGCGCGCCGACGCCGCCCGCGCCCATGCCCGAGTGGTCGCCAGCAACATCGCCGACATGATCGCGGGCCGCGAGCCCTCCGCGACCTACACGCCCGGAACCGAGCGGATCATCCTGCCCCTGGGGCCCGACGGCGGTGCCTCCCAGATCCTGCGCGACGGTGTGCGCGTCGTCGTCGGCCCCGAGGAGACCAGCAAGATCAAGGGAGAGGACCTCTTCCTGGGCTTCATCCGTCAGGAGCTGGGAGTCGAGTCGGAGGCCTGATCGGGTCGACGTGGCCGGGCAACGCCGTTCGCCTGTGCGCTGCGCGGGGGGATAGCCGGTAGTGTGTCCCACATGACGAACGATCCGCGGTCCGCACTCAACCGACTCATTGCCGCCTTCGAGGCGCACCTGGATGCTGCCGCGACCGGTGACGAGCTCTCCCCGGCCGTGGTCGCGGCCGAGAACGCCCTCCAGGACGCCTTCTTCACCTACGACGACTCGCTGTTCACCGCATACGGCATCGAGCTCCCCTTCGAGGCCTTCGACTCCGATGGCGACGATGAGGACGACGATGACGATGATGAGGACTACGACGACGGCGAGTACGACGAGGATGACGACGACTACGACGACAGCGATGATGACGATGATGAGGACTACGACGACGAGGACTGACTGAGGTCCCTGACTGGACGGACGACGTTCCTCAGCCCATCTCTCGGCGGTGGGGCCCACGCGAACTGCGTGGGCCCCACCGCTTTGTCCTGGGTATGATACGGTTAAATACCGTAGGTAAGCCTTTCCCTCAGTAGTTGTGTGCCTGTGACCCGTACTCGGTTGTCGCCCACGAAGATAGGAATCCTGATGCCCATGTCTCCGTCCCGCCGTCAGCTGCTCTCCACGACCGCGGCCACAGCCGGTCTGCTGGCTCTGTCCGCCTGTGGTTCGAAGTCCTCGAGCTCGTCAGGCACCGGGGCCGGCGCCGCCTCTGCCGGATCGAGCGTGGAGGCGGTGACGTACCCGGTCACCGTGAAGCATGCCCAAGGGGAGACCACGATCAAGGCGGCGCCCCAGCGCGTCGTCGTTCTCGACTACGGTGTCCTGGACTCCATGGCCGCACTGGGCCTGGCCGACCTCGTCGTCGGCATCCCCAAGACCGGTGGCAACCTGCCCAAGTCCCTGTCCCAGTTCCAGGACGATAAGTACAAGGATATGGGCGGCCTCAAGGAGCCCAAGCAGGAGGCCATCGCCGAGGTCGGGCCGGACCTGGTGATCGTGGCGAACCGGACCGCCAAGTCCTATGAGGACTTCTCAAGCAAGTTCACCACCATTGACATGACTGTCAAGCCGCAGGGTGCGAGTGCGACGGCGGCCGCGAGCCCCGATCAGGGTGGCCAGGGCGGTAACGGGGACAAGGGCAAGAAGCACGAGCCCTCCGCGTCGATGACGGAGATCCTCACCAGCCACTCCGCGATCCTCGGCTCGATCTTCGGAAAGAAGAGCGCGGCGCAGGCCAAGGTCAAGGAGTTCACCGATGCTGCCGCTCAGGTGGCCACGGCGGCCAAGAAAGCCGGCAAGGGCCTGTGCCTTCTCACCACCGGCGGCAAGGTGAGTGCCTTCGGCAAGGGCTCCCGCTTTGACGTCATCTTTGACGAGTTCGGTGTCACCCCCGCTGTTGAGAACATCGAGCCGGCGACCCACGGCGAGGCCGTCTCCTTCGAGTTCATCGGGCAGGCCAACCCGGACGTCCTCTTCGTCCTGGACCGCGACGCCACCATCGGGCAAGAGGGCTCCTCGGCCAAGGAGATTCTCGACAACGAGCTGGTCACCGCCACCAATGCCTGGAAGAACAACAAGGTCTACTACCTTGACGGCCCCGACTGGTACCTCCTGGGCGCCGGATTCGGAGTCAGTCTGCGCATGGCCAAGGAGATCAAGGGCGATTTGTCCGCATGAGCTCCAGGAACCCCGTTGCGGCCTGGGGACACAGGCCACGACGGTCGGGCCTGTCGCTCCTGGTCGGTGGTCTTCTGCTTCTGCTCGTCCTGGGACTCGTGTCGGTCTGTATCGGAGTGGCAGACTTCGATCCGGTGGACCTGGTTCGCACCGGTTCGCAGGGCCGCTCCATGCGCCTCTTCATGGTCTCGAGAGTGCCGCGCACCCTGGCGGCCGTGCTCGCCGGTTCGGGCATCGCTGTGGCGGGCGCCGTCATGCAGATGAGTGTGCGCAACCGTTTCGTGTCCCCGACCACGGCAGGCACGACTCAGTTCGCCGTCGTCGGGCTGCTGCTTGTGGCTCTCTTCGCACCGGGCACCAGTGTTCTGGCGAAGATGCTGGTGGCCTCGGCATGCGCGGTAGCGGGCTCGGCAGTCTTCCTGTGGCTCCTGCGACTGCTGCCCCACCGGCGCACGTCCGATGACGTCACGGTCCCCCTGATCGGCCTCATGCTCGGTGGCGTGGTCGGAGCGGGTACCACCTTCGTGGCCTGGCGCTACGACCTGCTGCAGTCACTAGGGTCCTGGACGGCCGGCGACCTGTCCCGGGTGCTGGCCGGCCGCTATGAGCTGCTCTGGCTGGTGGCGCTCATCGTCCTGCTGCTCTATCTCGCCGCCGACCGCCTCACTGTGGCGAGCCTTGGGGCGGAGACGGCCACCGGGCTCGGGCTGAGCTATCACCGCACCATCAACCTGACGATCATGGCTGCAGCCGTCATGACGGCGGTCAGCGTCGTCGTGGTCGGGAGCCTGCCCTTCCTCGGGCTCGTGGTACCCAACATCGTCTCCCGGCTCATGGGGGACAATCTGCGCCGGAGTCTTCCGGTCATTGCCGTCGGTGGTGCCGTTCTGACGCTGGGGTGCGACGTCGTCGGACGCGTGGTCCGCTACCCCTACGAGGTTCCGCTGTCCGTCATCATGGGGGTCGTCGGCGCCGGCGTCTTCACCGTGCTCATCCTGCGAGGAGTGGAACGTGGCTGACGCGCTGTCCGGACGTCGTCGCCGGGAGAACCGGCGTTCCGTCCTCCGCCTGGTGGTCGTCCTGCTCCTGGTGCTGGTGGCCAGCGGCGTCTTCCTGGTCATCAACGCCTTCGACCCGCTTCTGGTCCTGCCCTACCGGTTGCCCTCCCTCGGGGCGATGCTGTGTGTGGGATGGGCCAGTGGCGTGTCCACCGTCATGTTCCAGACGGTCACCGGCAACCGGATTCTCACGCCCTCCGTGCTCGGTCTGGATGCGCTCTACGCCCTGCTGCAGGTGGTTCTTCTTCTCGTGCTGGGGGCGGCGGGATTCTCCTCGCTGCCGGACCTGGGTGCTTTCGTCCTGACGCTTCTGGTGATGATCGGTGTGTCCGTGGCACTCATGGGTGCCGTGCTCGGTGCCAGGCGCTCGGTGACCACTCTGGTGCTGCTGGGCATCGTGCTGGGAACCTTCCTGCGCTCTGGGACCACCTTCATCCAGCGGCTCCTGGATCCCAATGACTTCCTCATCCTTCAGGACCGGCTCTTCGCCTCCTTCGGATCGATCAACCCCGATCTGCTGGTACTCTCGCTGATCCTGACCGTCGCGGTGTCAATTCTGGCGATCCGGGAGCTGCGGGCGCTCGATGTCGTGGCTCTCGGGCCCGATATCGCCACCGCACTCGGAGTCGATCACCGTCGGATCAGCCGGCGCGTGATGGTCATGGTGGCTGTTCTGGTGTCCGTGTCCACGGCCCTGGTCGGGCCGATCATGTTCCTTGGGCTACTCGTTGCCCACCTGGCCTACTGGGCCGCCGGTACCAACCGCCATGTGGTCACCGTGCCCATGGCGGCACTTGTCGCCATGCTCGTCCTCGTGACCGGGCAGACACTGCTGGCCCATGTCCTGGACGCCGACAACGTCCTGTCCGTCATCATCGAGTTCCTCGGCGGGCTCACCCTCATCGCCCTCATCATCAGCTCCAGGAGACGTTCGTGATCGCAGTTCGTAGCCTTACCAAGTCCTACGGTGAGCGTCAGGTGCTCTCCGACGTCGACCTCGACCTGCCGGCCGGCGGAGTCATCGGGCTGGTTGGTGCCAACGGGGCCGGTAAGTCCACGCTGTTGTCCGTGATGGCCAGACTCCTGGGAGCCGACGCCGGCACGGTGGAAGTCGGTGGTCTGAACGTCGCCACCGCCCCGGGGACGCCAGCTCGCCACCGTTCTGTCCGTCCTCAAGCAGGACAACCATCTCGCCGTGCGACTGACTGTGCGTGACCTCGTGGGATTCGGCCGCTATCCGCACAACCGGGGACGTCCCACCGAGCACGATGAGACGATCGTCGACCAGGCCCTGGAGTGGATGGACCTGACCGAGTTGGCCGACCGCTACCTCGACGAGATGTCCGGTGGGCAGCGCCAGCGGGCCTTCGTCGCCATGGTGCTGGCCCAGGAGACTCCCTATATGCTCCTGGACGAGCCCCTCAACAACCTGGACATGGTCCACTCGGTGGCCATGATGCGTCGTCTACGCGCTGCCGCCCACGAGCTCGAGCGCACGGTCGTGGTTGTCATGCATGACATCAATATGGCCGCCGCATGGTCGGACCGGATCGTCGCCATGCGTGAGGGCCGGGTCGTCCTTCAAGGAACCCCCGAGGAGACCATGACCCGGGAGTGTCTGAGTGAGGTCTTCGGTATGGATGTACCGGTCCATGAGATCGACGGCAGGCGCATCGCCCTCGTCTGGGGCTGATACTCGCCAGGGGCCGCTTCACAGCAGCGCCGGGAGCTTTAGAAGCGCTCGGGGTAACCGAGCTGGACGGAGGTGACCTCGTCCAAGGCGTGTCGGATCTGGACCGGAAGCTCCAGGTCGTCTGCCGACAGCACGCCCTGGAGCTGAGCCGGAGTGCGGGCACCCACAATGGTTGAGGCGATCCCGGGGGCATCGCGGGCCCAGGCGAGTGCGACCTCGGCCGGCTTACGGTCCAGGCCCGAGGCGGCAGTGGCCACGGCCTCAACCACACCCCGGTGCGCCTCGCCCAGGTAGGGGGACACGTAGGAGCGCAGGTGCGGGGAGGCGGCCCGTGAGTCCGGTGGAATCGTCGCCCGGTACTTGCCGGTGAGCACGCCCCGACCCAGGGGGGCGTAGCCGAGGATGCCGAAGCCCAGGGCCTGCGAGGCGGGCCGCAGTTCGCGCTCGATACCTCGGGAGAGCAGTGAGTGCTCCACCTCGACGGCCGCCAGCCCCGGACCCCGGCCGCACTCGCTGAGCAGGTCATGCATGCGCACCGAAGCCCAGGCGGGGTGGTTGGCAATGCCCACGTACCGGGTGCGCCCGGAGGAGACGGCCAGGCTCAGCGCGTGGGCCGTCTCCTCCAGGGAGGTGCTGGGATCGGGCACCTGGACCAGCAGGAGGTCCAGGTGATCGGTGCCCAGGCGGGCCAGGCTGGTGTCGAGCGTGTCCAGCAGCGAGCCGCGGGAGGCGTCAGCCACCGAGGACCGCTCCCCGGTTCGCCAGGTGCGCACACCGGCCTTGGAGACCAGGACGAGGTCCTGGCGATCCACGTGCTCGCGCAGGAGCATGCCGATCACCTCCTCGCTGACGCCTTCGCCGTAGGAGGCGGCGGTGTCCACGAGCGTGCCCCCGGCATCGAGGAAGATGTCGAGCTGTTCCTTGGCCTCGAGCTCATCGGTGTCCCGGCCCCAGGTCATCGTGCCCAGGCCCACGGAGGACACACGCAGGCCGGTCCGGCCGAGTCTCCTGTGCTCCATAGGCCTAACCGTAGCGGCTCGACCTACTTGCGTACGGTGATGGTCCAGGCCGCGTCGCCGGTGCGCTCGAACTCGGTGACGGTGTAGCCGTTGTCGGCGGCCCAAGCCGGCAGTGTCTGAGTCCCCTGGGTGCAGTCGAAGCCGATGACGAGCTCGTCGCCGACGCTGAGCTCCTCCATGGCCTCTTCGGCCTCGATGACGGGGAAGGGGCAGACCTGACCGGTGGTCTCCAGAACAGTGCGCATGAGTGACTCCTTGAAGTGATGTGATGAGGGTTCGGGGACGGTTGTGGAAGCGAGATGGTTGCGGGGGTTCTGGCGAGGCCTCAGACGGTGGCGGGCACGCGTGAGGCCGCTCGCTCGGCGCGACGACGCTGCCGGGGCCGGATGAGGAGGAACCAGGCGGCCACCCCGACCCCCAGCACCTGGAAGACCAGTGCGATCCAGCCTGCCATGACAGGAGCGAGGTCTGTACCAGGGCGTTGCCGATGGAGCAGCCACCCGCCCAGGCGGCGCCGATCCCCATGAGGACACCGCCGGCGATGGAGCGCTGGATGACCTGGGCGCTGGGCACGCGGACACGGAACTCGCCAGAGGCCTTGGCCGCGAGGAAGGAGCCGAGCAGGATGCCCAGGACCAGGAGCACGCCCCAGTCGAGCCGCTCGGCCTCCCCAGTGACGATGAGGTTCACCAGGTTCGACGACGGTGTCGTGATCCCCAGCCCGTCCGGGCGCCCCGAGGCCCAGGACGTGGGCCAGGCGATGACGGCGACGACGCCCACGAGGAATCCGGTGGCCAGAGGGTTCCACTGCTTCTCCAGCAGCAGGTGAGCCAGGCCCGTGCGCTGGGCGGGCAGCTGGATCTGAGCGGGACGGTTGCGCTCCAGGACGATGAAGCGGTGCACAATGAGCCCGGTGACGCTGGCCAGGATGACGACGCCGCCCCAGTTCGGCAGGCCGATGGTGGCCGGGATGGTGGTCAGGTCGGTGACCCACAGTCCTTTGACCCAGCTCGTCACCCCCGACAGGAGTCCCGTCTTCGACGCGGCCGCCGTGGTGGCATAGGCCACGAGCGCGAACCAGGAGCCGACCAGGCCCTCTCCGGCGCGGTAGTAGGTCCCGGTGGCGCAGCCGCCGGCCAGGACGATCCCGACTCCGAACAGGAAGGAGCCGACAACGGTGGCAACCACTGACAGCTTGGGGATCTCAGGGGTGATGGAGCCTGCTGAGGTCAGGACGGCGACTCCGACCGCCTGAACGGCGATGGCCAGCAGGAAGGCTGTGAACCAGCGCCAGGAGCGGGAGACCCACAGGTCCCGGAAGGCGCCGGTGATGCAGAAACGGCCCCGTTGGAGGATGAAACCGAGGACGGCTCCAACGATGAGCCCAGTGAGGATGGTGGGTGACGGCACGGTGCGGTCCTTGTCCGGCTGCTGCGGTCAGGTGCAAGCAGCCTGCGTGGGGACCGGTGACGCAGCACAGGTGGAAAGACAGAGACAGGCCACGTCATCCGGTTTGGGGGAGTGAGGTGGAGGCCTGGCTGGACGTGGCTGAGGGGCGCCGTCTCAGGGGCGCCGGGAGCCGGAGAGAACGATCTGTCTGAGACCGCCTCAGAACGCCCGAACCAGGCAGCGCATACACATGCCGGCTCCGCGCGAGGCGGTGCGGGCTGCGTGGGCCTGGACGACGTTCATGTGCTTCTCCATGGGGATCTGGGAAGTGCGTGGCGACGGTTGTCAGCCGTCATGGACTGTAATCGACGGCCTCTGGCCGTGGCAATTCCTGAACAATGGCCGAGATCAGGCAGCGGTGCGGCGTGCGGTCAGGAGGCGGGCGATCCCGTCATCGGGCACCTGCGGTGTGGTGCCGCCGAAGAGCGGGCACTGGGCCTGGAAGGCGCACCAGTCGCACAGCCGGGAGCGGCGGGGATGGAAGGAGCCGTTGCGAGCGCAGTCCTCGACCTCGTCCCACAGGTGCGCCAGGCGCGTCTCGGTGCGTTCCAGCTCGGCCAGGCGAGGATCGTGAGTCAGGACCCGTCCGTCCTTGAGATAGACCAGCTGGAGACGGGCCGGCGCCCGCCCGCGCAGGCGCCACAGCACCAGCGCGTAGAAGCGCATCTGGAACAGCGCCTCCTCCATGAAACGCGTGCCGGGGCTGCGCCCGGTCTTGTAGTCGACCACTCTCATGGCGCCGTCGGGTGCCACGTCCAGACGGTCCACGAAGCCTCGCAGGAGCAGGCCGTCTCCGGTCTCAGTCTGGACGAAGAGCTCGCGCTCGGCCGGCTCCAGGCGCTGGGGGTTCTCCAGGGTGAAGTAGGTGCGAATGAGTCCGCGGGCCTCCTCCAGCCAGGTCTCCACGTGGTCGGCGTCCTCGAACAGGTCCATGACCTCCGGGTTCTTCTCGCGGTGGGATGCCCACTGGCCGGGCAGGAGCTCGAGGGCCGCCTGTGGGAGGCGTTCCGAGGCCGGAAGATCGTAGAGACGCTCCAGTACGCCGTGGACCACGGTGCCCTTGTGCGTCGCCAGCGAACCGGGCTCGGGAAGGCGGTCGACCGTGCGCAGACGGAACATGAGCGGGCACTGCATGAAGTCCTTGGCCCGAGAGGGGGGACAGGGCCGCGCGGCGTCCGCCGCCCGCGCCCGCTCCCGGACGGCCACTGGCACCCGGACCGGTGGGCCTGACGCCGGTCTGAGGCGATGAGCTGGATGCGGTGAGCGGCTCGTGGGGCATGGGGACGACGCTACCGCGAGGAGGTGACGCGGCGTCGGATCTGGCCGGAGGGCGCGGCCTTCCTCCACAGGCCGCACCCGCGGGGAGAGACATCCGCGGCTGTGGCCGCCGAGTGGATGCGGCTCCCGGCTGCCGACGGCGTTAGGCTCGCGCCCATGCCTGCCTCCACATCGACCGGCGAGTGGGTGATCGCCCGCGTCGGCGGTGCCCCCGTCGTCATCTCGCCGACCTCTCTCCTGCTCGGCCTGCTCATCGCCGGCAGTTGGTACCCGCTGGTCTCCTCGGCCCTGGGCGGTTTCGGCACCACAACGGTGCTGCTGGTGGTGGTCTCCACGGTCCTGGGTGTTGGGGCCTCGGTGCTCCTGCACGAGCTGGCCCACGGGCTGTTCGGAACTCTCATGGGCAGGCGACCCACCCGTTACGAGCTCTACCTGTGGGGCGGGCGCACCTCCTTCGGGCCGGCACGCGAGTGGACCGCGTGGAAGGACCTGGTCACCTCCCTGTCAGGACCTGCCACCAACCTGCTCATCTGGGGCATTGGAACGTGGGCACAGAACTCCGTCAGTCTGCCGGTTCCCGTCGCCTTCACCATATGGGCCGTGACCCTGGTCAACCTGGCCCTGGCCATCTTCAACGCCCTGCCGGGTCTTCCCCTCGACGGCGGCTACGCCCTAGCCGCGCTCGTGGTCCAGGTGACCGGCAACCGCAGACTCGGTCTCAAAGTGGCCGGCTGGGGCGGGCTGGCGGTGGTCGGCGGTGTCGTGTGGTGGTGGATCCTGCGCCCACTCGTGCTTGACGGTCGCCAGCCCGACGCCTTCAACCTCATCCTGGTTCTCATGGTGGGTTGGTCGATCGTGGCCTCCAGCTGGCAGGTCCTCGAGCTCGGGGGAGGAGCCAGGGCCGCCTCGAAGCTGGACCTGCGCGAGCTGGCCAGGCCTCTGCACGTCGTCGGACCCGAAACGCCTGTGTCCCAGGTGCGTGGAGCGCTGGCGCAAGGAGCCGCACTCGTCCTCGTCACTGACGGGCCCGAGCTGGTGGGCACGATCGATGCGGCCGCCCTCAAGGAGCTCGGGCTGTCGGACGCCGCAGGCTCAACCCCTACGCTCGGGGTGAGCGCCAGGCAGATCTGCACGGTGCTGCCGGCAGCTGCGGTGACGACTGATCTGACCGGTCAGGAGGCCGCCGACGCCATGAAACGAGCCCGGGAGGTCTCACGCTGGCTGGTGCTCGTGGAGGCGGGGAGCCTGGCCGGTGCGGTCCCCACCGGCGCGCGCTGAGAGGCAGCGGTAACTGAGGTGACCACGACGACCAAGCCGCCCGACCAGGTCACCGGAACATGATGCCCACCGGCTCCGACACCACTGAAAGTGCTAACCTTTACAGAGGATGAAATGCCTCCGGGCATCGGTATCAACGTCATCTTCGAAGGTGAAACCATGAGCGACGTCAGCCCCCAGGACCTCTCTCAAGAGATTCTGGCCTCGCCGGCCAAGGCATCGATCTTCCTCACGGTGACAGTACGCAGCGGGGGCGAGTCCGTCGTCATCGATCTGCTGACTGCTGTGTCCGGGCTGACCCGGGCCGTTGGTTTCCGTTACCCCGAGACGATGCTCAGCTGCGTCGTCGGTATTGGGGCAGGCATGTGGGATCGTCTCTTCGACGTACCTCGTCCCGAGTACCTGCACGATTTTGAGGCACTTCAGGGAGGAAAGCACAGTGCCCCCTCGACGCCGGGAGACCTGTTCTTCCACCTGCGCGCCTCAACTCTCGACATGTGCTTCGAGTTGGCGCGCCAGATCATGCGCCGACTGGGCACTGCGGTCAGTACCTACGATGAGTTCACGCCTTCCGCTACCTCGATAATCGGGACCCTCTGGGCTTCGTCGACGGCACTGAGAGTCCGCGGGGGCAGGCGGCCGTTACCGCGGCGCTCATCAACGAGGGCGCGTGGGCGGGCGGCAGCTACATCATTGAGCAGAAGTACGTCCACAACCTCACCGCTTGGGACTCATTGAGTGTCGAGGAGCAGGAACGCGTCATCGGTCGCACCAAGCTCGATGACACCCAGCTCCCCGATGATGAGCAGCCCACCAACAGCCACGTCACCATGAACACCATTGAGGACGCCGACGGTAATGAGCTCCAGATCGTGCGTGACAATCTGGCCTTCGGTGAGGCCTCTGGGGAGCAGGGCACGTTCTTCATGAGCTACGCAGCAGACCCACGCGTCACTGAGCTCATGCTCCGGCGTATGTTCCTGGGGGAGCCCGAGGGCAACTACGACCGTATCCTTGATTTCTCCACGCCTCTGACAGGATGTCTCTTCTTCGCTCCGCCGGCCGCCTTCCTCGACGACGCCGACCAGTACGCGAGGCCTTCTGTCCGACCTGAGGCGGGACCGCAGGACCCGACCCAGCCCGCCACTGAGCTGAGCGCCGCCAAGGACCTAGGGTTCAACGCATCGTCTGAGGCGCCGCGTGACCAGACACCAGATGACCACAGCAATGGTGCGGGTTCCACTGCCGCACCGTCCGATGGATCCCCTCGGGATCGGAAACCTGAAAGGCCGAGTATGAACAATCTGCATCGTCAGCTGGCCCCCATCTCCGAGGCTGCGTGGGGTGAGATCGACCAAGAGGCGCGGCGCACCTTCATCCGCTGGATCGCTGGACGACGCGTCGTCGACGTCGTTGGACCCGACGGAGAGGAACTCGCGGCAGTACGCACCGGTCACCAGGTATGTGTGGACACCCCCCTTCGAAGGCGTCCAGGCCCACCAGCGTCAGGTCCGCCAGATCGTCGAGCTGAGGGTTCCCTTCCGGGTCAGCCGCGAGGCCGTCGACGCCGTCGACCGCGGAGCCCAGGACTCCGACTGGCAGCCTGTGAAGGACGCCGTTGCTCAGATCGCCAGGGCCGAGGACGGCATTGTCTTCGACGGGCTGGCGAGCGCAGGCATCGAGGGACTGGTTCCCTCAAGCTCCAACCCTGCCGTATCGCTCCCACAGCCGAAGGATCTTCCTGACGCCGTTGCCGCTGCCCTCAAGGAGCTCCGCCTCGCCGGAGTTGAAGGCCCCTACGCCCTCCTGCTCTCCGCCGAGCTGTGGACCGCCGTTGCGGAGACCACTGATGACGGTTACCCCATTCGCAAGCACATCGATCGTCTCTTGGAAGGTGAGGTCCTGTGGGCTCCCGCCATCCAGGGAGCTGTCCTGCTGAGCACGCGGGGCGGCGACTACGAGCTGCACCTCGGCCAGGACCTCTCCATCGGATATCTCTCACACGATGCCGAGTCGATTGAGCTCTATCTCCAAGAGACGCTCACATTCCTCCCGTACACCTCTGAGGCGAGTGTCGTGCTGACGCACTGAGGTCGCACACCGGTCTACACTCGCCCTGATGAGCGAGCAGACTGAGCACACGGTGAACTCACCCACGGAGTCCTCCCAGCGCCCCGCCCCCCAGGAGAACCTGGGGCAGGCCGGTCGCCGGGGCCCCTTCCGCTACGGCGAACGCATCCAGGTCACCGACACCAAGGGCCGCAAGAACACCTTCCTGCTCGACCCTCACGGCTACTTCCAGTCCGTGCGCGGCTCCTTCCACCACCGAGACGTCGTCGGCATGGACGAGGGCAGCGTCATCGAGACCGACACCGGCCACGAGCTGCTCCTGCTGCGCCCGCTCCTGGCCGACTACGTCCTGTCCATGCCCCGCGGCGCCCAGGTGGTCTACCCCAAGGACTCCGGACAGGTCATCGCCATGGGGGACATCTTCCCCGGCGCCCGCGTTCTGGAGGCCGGCGTCGGCTCCGGCGCGCTGACCATGAACCTGCTCTCCGCCATCGAGAGGGCGGCCACCTGCTGTCCATCGAGCGCCGTGAGGACTTCGCCCAGATCGCCGCCTCCAACGTCGACGCCTGGTTCGGCCGCCACCATCCCGCCTGGGAGCTGCGCACCGGGGACTTCGCCGACGTCGTTGCCGCCCGGGTGGAACCCGGCAGCATCGACCGGGTAGTCCTGGACATGCTCGCCCCCTGGGAGAACGTCGAGGCCGCCTCCTCGGCTCTGGCCCCGGGCGGGCTCTTCCTGGCCTACGTGGCCACCGTCACCCAGCTCTCCCGCACCGTGGAGTCCCTGCGTCACAGCGACCTGTTCACCGAGCCCGAGTCCTGGGAGTCCATGGTGCGCACCTGGGAACGTCGACGGGCTCGCCGTGCGCCCCGACCACCGCATGGTGGCCCACACCGGCTTCCTGCTGACCGCCCGTCGCCTGGCCGCCGGCTCCAGGCCCCTGACCCGCAAGCGCCCGCCCGCCCGCGGCGCCTACGACGAAGGCGGCTACTGGCTGCCCGACGACGTCAAGGAGCGCACCAGCACCGACAAGAAGGTCCGCCGCGTTCTGCGAGACTGCCGGGCCAAGCAGCCCACCGACGCCACACCCGTTCTCAGCGGGAGCGCGGACGACGACCAGGACGGCGCTGACCATGTCTGAGACGTCTGCCGCCGACGCCGGCACGCCCCAGCCGCTGGGGATGCCCGCCACGGACTTCACCAGCCACCAGCTGCGTGAGGCCCGCGCTCAGGCCGTCAGCCTGGCGGCCAAGAACGAGCGCCTGGTGACCGCTCTGGGCACCGCCCGCGAGCGCATCGCCGAGCTCGGCCAACAGCTCGATGCCGTCACTCACCCCCCGGTCACCCTGGGACTGCTCACTGGCCCGCCCCGCACGAGGGGCGCCGCAGGTGACACCGTCGATGCCGTCGATGCCGTCGATGCTGTCGATGCCGCCGACGCCACCCAGCCCCGCGAGGTCGCCGTGAGCCTTTCTGGCCGACAGATGCTCCTGCACGTCCACCCCGGCGTCGATGACACCGAGTTGCAGGTCGGGCGGCTCGTGGCTGTCAATGACCAGATGCTCGTCGTCGCCACCCTCCCTGAGCCCCGCACCGGTGAGGCCGTCACCCTCGAGGAGAGGCTCGATGACGCCCGCGTCCTGGTGACCACCGGCGGGGGAAGCGCCCGAATCCTCACCCTGTCCTCGGCTCTTGGCCGCATCGCCGGGACCGGTGAGGGGCTCAAACCCGGTGACACCCTGGCCGCCGACCTGCGCGCCGACGTCGCCACGGCTCTCATTGAGCGCACCAGCGTCGAGCAGCTGGTCGTGGCCGAGACACCCGATGTCTCCTGGGCGGACATCGGCGGCCTGGGCCCGCAGATCGAGCAGATCCGCGATGCCCTCGAGCTGCCCTTCACCCACCCCGAGCTGTTCCACGCCTACGGCCTGCGCGCCCCCAAGGGACTGCTGCTCTACGGCCCGCCCGGCTGCGGCAAGACCCTCATCGCCAAGGCCGTGGCCACCTCCCTGGCTGATTCGCCCAGCGCCTCGGGCATCACAGGACGCCCGCCCGCGTTCCTCAACATCAAGGGTCCTGAGCTGCTGAGCAAGTTCGTCGGCGAGACCGAGCGCCAGATCCGTGCCATCTTCGACCAGGCCCGTAAGGCCGCCGCCGAGGACCGGCCGGTGGTCATCTTCTTCGATGAGATGGAGGCCCTCTTCCGCACCCGTGGCACCGGCGTGTCCTCCGACGTCGAGACCATGATCGTGCCCCAGGTCCTGGCGGAGATCGACGGCGTGGAGTCCCTGCGCAACGTCGTCATCATCGGGGCCTCCAATCGCGAGGACATGATCGACCCCGCCATCCTGCGCCCCGGGCGCCTGGACGTGAAGATCCGCATCAACCGGCCCGATGCGGCCGCTGCCGAGGAGATCCTCGCCCGGCACCTCATCGCCGACCTGCCCCTGGCCCCGGGCGAGCTCGCGGCCCATGGGGGAGACCGTGAGGCCACTGCCGCCTCCTTGCGACGGGTCGTCATCGATGCCCTTTACGCCCGCAACGAGGCCACCGCCGTCCTGGAGATCACCGAGGCCCACGCGGCCGGTGGCACCTCCACCCGCGTCCTTCACCTGGCCGACCTCACCAGCGGCGCCATGCTGGCCGCCATCGTCTCGCGCGCCAAGACCGCCTCCATCAAGGACGAGCTCGCCGGGGGACAGGGCGGTCTGAGCGCAGCCAGGCTCCGCTCGGCCGTCGAGACCGAGGCACGGCAGAACGAGGAGATCACCGGCGCCACCACCCCCGAGGCTGGGCCCGGCTCATCGGCACCCGCACCTCGCAGATCCTCAGCGTGCGCAGACTCGGCAAGGAGAGCACATGAACGATGTCGGCTTTCAGCCCGGTCCGGTGACGCGACCCGTCGGCCTGGAGACCGAGTTCGGGGTCCTGCGCCCGGGCGACGCCTACGCCAACCCCGTGGTCCTGTCCACCCGCGTGGTGGAGGCCTACTGCGCAGGCTCCGGCGTGCCCACCGTGCGGTGGGACTACGAGGGAGAGGATCCCCTGGCCGACCTGCGCGGCGGCAGGCTCCGGCGCTCCGCCGCCCACCCCAGCCAGCTCACCGACGACCCTGCTCGCCCAGCGCCCTCGGGCGACGCACCGTCGGCCGATGCGGGGAGACGGCAGACCCTCCGCCGGCCCCCTGGGGGTCGCGCGCTCGCCCCAGTGCCGCCGAGGCAGCCCTGCCCCGGGCCACGACTGCGGTCCTGGTCAACGGCGCCCGCTTCTACGTCGACCACGCCCACCCCGAGTACTCCTCACCCGAGGTCCTCACACCCCGCGACGCCCTGATCTGGGACCGCGCCGGTGAGGTGGTCGCCCGGCGCGCCATGACGGCCCTGGGTGACGAGGGCGATCGGGATGGGACACCGGTGGAGATCGTCCTGTACAAGAACAACGTGGATGGCAAGGGTGCGGCCTACGGCTCCCACGAGAACTACCTCGTGCGGCGCGATGTGCCCTTCGAGGAGCTGGCCGCGGTCCTGACCCCTTCCTCGTCACCAGGCCCGTCATCGCCGGTGCCGGCCGGGTCGGGATCGGGCAGCGCAGTGAGCACCCCGGGATTCCAGGTCAGCCAGCGCGCCGACTACGTCGAGTCCGAGATCGGCCTGCAGACCACGTTCAACCGCCCCATCATCAACACCCGCGACGAACCGCACGCCGACAATGCCCGCTGGCGCAGGCTCCACGTCATCAACGGTGACGCCAACCGCTTCGACGTTCCCATCTACCTCAAGGTCGCCACCACCGACCTGCTTGTCTGGTTCCTGGAGCAGGCGTGCACCGAGGGCTCCGGCCCGTTCAAGGAGGCTCTGGCCCGCGTCAGGACCTGGCCATCATCGGCGATCCTGTCGAGGAGCACTGGGCCCTCTCCCACGACCCCACCCTGTCTCACGAGCTGCGAACCCAGGCCGGGGCCTTGACCGCCCTGGCGATTCAACGCGCCTTCCTCGATGCCGTCAGCCCCACTGTCACCCGTGTCGAGGACGCCCGGGCTCATCGCGCCCTGGCTCTGTGGAGGCAGGTCCTCGACGCCCTGGAGCAGTGGCGCCATGACGGATCCGGCCCTGCTGCTCAGATGGTGGAATGGGTTGCTAAGTACGAGCTCTGCGAGGGACTGCGCCGCAGGTCGGGAACCGGCTGGGACGACCCTCGTCTGGCCGCTCTCGACATCCAGTGGGCCGACCTGCGACCGGGACGATCCGTCGTCGACAAGCTCGACGCCGCCGGCAGGATCCACCGGCTGGTCACCGACGCGGAGATCCAAAACGCGGTCGACACGCCCCCCGAGGGCACGCGCGCCGCTATCCGGGGAACCGCCATCCGCCGTCACCGGCAGGTCGTGGGAGCCTCCTGGACCCTGCCTGCTCCTCGACGTGCCGGGTGCCCCGCTCTGGCGCGTCTGCGCCTGCCCGACGACGTGGTCGTCGGCTCTGATGAGACGGCGACCATCCTGGAGGAAATTGGTCGCCGGGCAGATCCTGAGAGACACTGAGCCTCACAGTGCGCTCACCAGCGGTGAGCAGCTGGGCAGGACGAGTGAAGGAGCAACACATGACGCCGCAGCACGCCAGTCAGTCCCATGGGCAGGTCCGTCGCACCGGCGTCGAGACCACTGCAGCCGACGCCGACCAGGCCATCAGCACCGGTACATCCGCGTCGGCCGAGCAGGCCAGTGACGTTGACAGCATCCTCGACGAGATCGACTCGGTCATCGAGACCAATGCCGCGGCCTTCGTCCAGGGCTTCGTTCAGAAGGGCGGCCAGTGAGCATGAGCAGCTCACGGCCCTTGGCGCGGCGCATCATCGGGGTGGAGACCGAGTACGGCATCACCTGCGCCCCCACCACCGACGGCCCTCCTCCCATGGACGCCGACCACGCTGCTCGTGAGCTCTTCGAACCCGTGGTCCAGCGCTCTCGCTCCTCGAACGTCTTCACTCGCGGGGGCGCTCGCCTCTACCTGGACGTGGGCTCCCACCCCGAGTTCGCCACCGCCGAGTGCGACCGCCTCGAGGACGTGCTCGCTCAGGACCGCGCCGGTGAGCTCGTCATGGCCGATCTCGTCGAGCAGGCCAATGCGCACCTGGCAGCCTCGGGTGTCCCCGGGCGGATCCACCTGCTGAAGAACAACCGCGACGCTGAGGACAACGGCTTCGGGTGCCACGAGAACTACCTCGTGCGGCGTCGTGGAGACTTCTGGAACGACGCCCGCACTCTCGTACCCCACCTGGTGACCCGGCAGATCCTCGTCGGCGCCGGCCATATCACCGCAGGCGGGGACGCTCGGCCCGCCGCCGACGGGCTCAGGGGCTATGTCTTCTCCCAGCGGGCCGACCAGATGTGGGACGCCGTCTCCTCAGCCACGACCCGGGCCAGGCCGCTGATCAACACCCGGGACGAACCGCATGCCGATGCCGAGCGTTACCGGCGCATGCACGTCATCGTCGGGGACTCCAACATCGCTCAGGGATCCACCCTGCTCAAAGTGGCGGCCATGGACCTGCTCCTGGACTACCTGGAGCACGGGGGAGACCTCGGCGACCTGGCCCTGGCCGACCCCATGAGGGCCATTCGCGACACCTGCCATGACATGACTGGAGGGGGTGCTCCTGGAACGGTCTGACGGGCGGACCATCACGCCGTTGGAGATGCAGGCCGAGCACCTCGGTCGTCTCCGTGACCACGTTGCGCAGGGCATCGAGGTCACTGCTCTGCACGAAGCCGCACTGGAACTGTGGGAACGAGGACTCCAGGCCCTGCGCCTGCAGCAGCCCGAGATCGTGGACACGGAGCTGGACTGGGCGGTCAAGCAGCGGCTGCTGACCCGTTACTGCCAGCGGCACGACACCGATCTGACCGATCCCCGGGTGAGCGCCTGGCCCTGGCCTACCACGACGTCTCTCCCGGTGAGGGACTGCGACAGCGTCTGGAGGACGCTGGTCTCCTGCACCGATTCGTTGACGAGGCGACCTGCCGCCGGGCGGTGGATACCCCACCTGCGACCACGCGTGCGCGCCTGCGTGGCGCCGTCGTCGGCCGGGCCGAGGACCTGCGCCGTGACGTGAGTGTTGACTGGGTGCGGGTTCGACTCGACGACGGCGTCTGCTCACCTGTTACGCTGAATGATCCCTTCTGTGCCGTAGACGAGCGCATCGATGCACTCCTGGAGAGCATGGAGCACTCGGCAACCGACCTTCCCAACGGGGTGTGAACGGTGAGGCTCACGGCACTGGTCAGGCGACAGACGGAAGACGCAACATGAGTACTACCTCCCTCTGGACCCCGAAGCGGGCATGCCCCTGACACGGCGTCAGCGCCGTGCGCTCGAACGTGCTCAGCAGGCCCAGCAGGAGGCAGCGACCCAGGACCTGCCGGCACTGTCTCAACCTGCTGTGCAGACACGCCCCTGCCGGTACTGCAGTCCCCGGCACTCGAACCACAACCGGCACACCGGCGCCGCGCACTGAGCTGCAACCGCAGCCGCAGCGTCAGCCACGGACCCTGCCACAGCCTCAGGAGCTGGGTAGCAGCCATGATCGTCGCAACGCGCACAGGCCGTCCGCACGAACTGATCGACGCGATCACCCTCGCGAGCCCGGGTACCGACAGGACGAGGTGGTCGCCGAGACCCAGGAGCCCGAACCGACGCAGCGGCAACGTACTCTGGGCGGTCCGCTGGGGCGTATGCCGCGGGGGCCCCTGGCGGTCGCCCTCATCGGTGTCGTCGTCCTTGCCATGATCCTGGTGCCGCTGGCTGTCAACAAGCTCGTCTCCGGAAGGAACGGGAGCGGGCACCAGCACCGCGGCTCAGTCAACCGTGTTGGATGGCAACGCACCCCTCAGTCAGCTGCTGACGGTCAGCGGACGGGTCGGATCAGGGTGGCCCCTCCGTCGAGCTGAACGGCGACGCCTCTCTGTCAGCCCCCCAGCTCGGTACTGACCGACGTCGTCCAGACCGGGCAGGGGCGCGCTGTCTCCGCAGGGGACGCCTGTGATCCTGCAGGTCTCACAGTTCTCCGGTCTCAACGGGAGCAACACGACGGGTAACGAGGCAGGGGTATAAGCTCTGGCAGGGCCTGCTCGGTCCCGAGGTGGGCGACTACATCAACGCGGCGGTCTCCGGCCAGCGCGAAGGCGCACGCGTCGTTCTGCGCGAACCGGCCCAGGAGGAGGACGGCTCCCGGACGACGAAGATCACCGTTGTCGACCTCCTACCCACCACTGCGACAGGGGAGACGAAGCAACCGGCGGCAGGGGCCCCCACCGTGACCGAAGGACCCGGATGGCTCCATCACCGTCAGCAGCGCTGGACTTCCTGCACCGACTCGAGTGTCCACAGAGATCCTCATCAAGGGCACCGGTCCGCAGATCGGTTCCCAGGACCGTCTGATCGCTCGGACCACGATGGTCAGCTGGGCCACGGGACAGCCCCTCGAGAAGTCAACCTTCGGGCACCAGGAGCCGCCCAAGCAGCTCGACATGAGCAACGCGCTGGTGGGAGTCTCGCAGAACCTGGTTGATATCACTGTCGGCTCCCGGGTGGTCCTCTCGCTGCCCGCTGAGCAGGCGCAGGGGCAAGGAACCCGTCGTCGTCGTGATCGACGTCCTCGCCAGAGACCCTGTCCAGGCTTCCGGAGCCTCTGGGGCGCGTGCAGGCAGTGAGTCGAGCCCCTCCTGACATCTCCGCCGGCCCAACATCCAAGGACCAGTCATGAGCGTTGCCATCCGCATCATTCCCCTGTCTGGACGTCAAGGACGGTCGTGTCGTCAAAGGCGTCAACTTCCAGGGTCTCAAGGATGCCGGAGACCCCGTGGAGCTCGCCTCCCGCTACGGCGCTCAGGGGCCGACGAGATCACATTCCTCGATGTCTCGGCCTCGCACGAGGGCCGTTCCACCATGTTGGACGTGGTCCGCCGTACTGCCGAGCAGGTCTTCGTTCCGCTGACCGTCGGCGGGGAGTGCGCTCAGTCGATGACGTGGATCAGCTGCTGCGGGCGGGGGCGGACAAAGTCGGTATCAACACCGCGGCCATCAACCGTCCCGAGCTGTTGACGGACGTGGCGCAGCGTTTCGGAAACCAGGTGCTCGTCCTGTCAGTGGATGCGCGTCGGTGTTCCCTCCGGCGTCTCGACACCCTCTGGCTTCGAGGTCACGACTCACGGAGGGCGGACCTCCACCGGGATCGACGCCGTCGCCTGGGCGGTTCGAGGCGCTGAGCTCGGCGCCGGAGAGATCCTCCTGAACTCCATGGACGCCGACGGGGTCACCCAAGGATTCGACACCGAGATGATTGACGCCGTTCGTCGACGGGTCCGGGTTCCGCTCATCGCCTCCGGCGGCGCCGGATGTCCAGCGGACTTCGTGACTGCGGCCAACCATGGTGCCGACGCCGTTCTGGCAGCCTCAGTGTTCCACTACGGAGTGATGACCATCGCTGAGGCCAAGAATGCCCTGCAAGGCGCAGACCACCCGGTACGTTAAAAAATATGGAAGACTGGCTGTGGACGTGGTGCCGGTACGGTGCCCTGTCCTGATTCCCTGATGCTGCCCATGTGGCCAAGTCCAAGGAGAGATCGTGAGCCACTACTATGACAACGAGCCCAGTTATCCAAGTGGTGGGAATCCTTGGAGGAATCCGGATAGTGAGAAGAACCACCTGGGGAACTGGGCTCTTGGTCTGGGGATCGCTAGTATTTTCTGTTGCGGAATCATTTTTGGGGTTACTGCGATCGTTTTAGGGTTGCAGGCTCAGGCTGCGGCAGACCGAGGTGAGGCGACTAACCGAGGTGCGGGAACCGCTGGAATTGTTTTGGGAATCATTGGATTCTGCGCCACTCTCATTTATCTTTTTGTTAAGATGAGGGGGAGTGGGGTTTAGCTCGGGCGTTATCGCCGTGTCGAGGTGGCGTCGCGAAGGGGCTCGATTTGCGTGCTGCGTGGAGCCTGTTATACTTCAGCAACATACTGTCAACGTCATCGAACCCTATCTACACGGAGAGATTCTATGAGCAACATGGGTCCCTACCCCGAAGGTCAGTACAATCAGCAGCCCGGGGGCTATGTCCCTGGTGGATTCGGCCCTCGTCCTGATGAGAAGAACTCGCTGGGAGTCTGGTCCCTCTGTCTGGGGATCGCCAGCTTCCTCTGCTGTGGTATCATCACCGGTATCCCCTCCATCATCGTGGGATATCTGGGTATTCAGGCGGCTAATGAGGGGCGCGCCACCAACAAGGGCATGTCCATTGCCGGCATTGTGCTGTCTGTGGCCGGTACCGTGCTGGCGATTGTGCTCTATGCGACTGGCGTGACTTCACAGCTCACGAGCGGAATCCAGTCCTAGGACCTTGTCTTCCACCTTCGCTCCGCCGCACAGGGGTTTCTTCGGCCGACTGTGCGGCGGGGCGAAGATCGTGTGGGGGCGTGAACGTCGAGACTGATGGGGTGTTCTCCCCATTGAGGTGTGAAGTCCTCCCCGGGGTGTGATACATGTGCTCGTGTAGGCTACGTTGTGTGCTTCGCCTAGGGGAGGAATAATGAGCGACTTGAATCTTTACCAAGCGGATCTTTATCGCCAAGGAGCTGTTGGTTCTCGGTCTTACTCTGCTGAGTCTGGCGCGGCCTCCCAAGCCGGCTCAGGTGTTTCGGCGGTTCAAAACGGTTACTACAGTACTGATTATCCCGGCGCCCAGTCGTACCCCTTTCCTGCGGCGTCAGGAAGCCAGGTGGTCCCGTATCCGGGGCCTGGCCAGCAGCCCTACAGCCAGGCCTACGGACAGCCCTATAGCCAGCAGTATCCCTACCCGCCACCTTCTTACGGGCAGTATCCTCCATATGGGCCGGGTGTGTACTGGGGGCCGCTCTACGATCCGCGTCGGCATGAGGCCAACGCCCTCGGCGGGTGGGCGCTCGGGCTCGGCATCGCTAGTATCTTCATCAACTGCATGTATCTCGGTGCATTCCTGGGCGTACCGGCGATCGTCGTGGGAATCAAGGGGATGCACGCTGCCGATGAGGGGCGTGCCTCCAATAAAGGGGTGTCAATCGCCGGAGTGGTGACGGGTGCTATAGGCTCTGTTATCAGTGCTGGCTTCCTTCTGCTGCTCATGGTGGTGTTTCTTGATGAAATGTCGGTCTGAAGGCTGCTGCGCGAGCGCGTCGGCGAGGCTCCATCGCTCCGGTGTGCACTCGGGACCCGGAAGGCGCATCAGGCTGGGCCTCCTGATGGTCGTCCCCGCCTTGCCGGGTAGCCTCATCGTGCTGCGTGCACTGACTCTACCTCGCAGTTCGCCGGGGCTTCCCGACCTCTGCCCGCTTCACCGCACCACGGGGCTGTGGTGCCCTTTGTGCGGAGGCACCAGGGCGACTCGTGAGCTCATGTACGGCGACCTGTGGGCTGCCATGGGTTACAACCCCTTCGCGCTCGTGCTCGAGGCGCTGGTGGTCCTTCTGGTGCTGCGCTGGCTTCTCGCATATGCCCGAGGGCTGCGACGGCCGCTCGTCACCGGTGGGAGGGCATCCTTCTCGGGAGTCGCGCTGGCCGTCTTTCGCGGTCGTGCGCAACCCTGCCAGGCATGTGGGTCTACCTCGGCCCGCTGCTCGGCCCTCCTGGCTGAGCGGCACCTGAGGTGCATAATGCAGTCGTGGCTCTCGATTCTCAGATCTCCGCGCGTCTGAAGCGCAACGTCGACGGCCTGGTCTGCGCCGTCGTCCAGCAGTACGACTCACGTGAGGTCCTCATGGTGGGATGGATGGATGATGAAGCGCTTCGGCGAACCCTGGCAGAGGGGCGCGTGACTTTCTGGTCGCGGTCTCGCTGCGAGTACTGGCGCAAAGGGGACACGTCCGGACATGCGCAGTACGTCAAGTCCGTCCATCTGGACTGCGACGGAGACGCGCTCCTGATCGAGGTCGATCAGGTCGGAGCCGCCTGCCACACCGGCGAGCGCAGCTGCTTCCTCGCCGGTGGCGACCTGGGCGCGCACGTGGGAGGACGTCCTGGCTGACCGCTCCTCGGTCAGCACGGTTTGGCGATTTGCAACAGACGGCCTTGGGCCGTCACGATTGATACGGACAGGCGCCCTTCCGGAGCGCCTCCAGGTGAGATCGGGGAGGTGGCGATGACCTCGTTCGAGGCAATGGTGGTCGAGGCCAAAGCGGCCGCCGACCGTCGCGCGTCGCTGGTTCCCCTGTCCAGCCTGCGAGAGACCTCCCGCCTGGTCCCCGGTGCCATCAGCGCCCTGTCCAGCTTGCGCACCGACGACCGTGCGGTCACGGTGATCGCCGAGGTCAAGCGCTCCACGGCCACGTTCGCGGACCTCAGCGGCGTTGGGGACCCGGGGATGCTGGCCTGCTTCTACGCCGCCGGCGGTGCTGCCTGTGTCTCAGTGGTCACGGGGCCGAGCGCGACGCGAGGCTCCCTCAAGGACCTGGACGCCGTCAGGGCCTCGGTGGATCTTCCTGTCCTCGCCAACGACCTGGTGGTCACTTCCTACCAGGTGCACGAGGCCCGGGCTCACGGCGCCGATCTGCTCATGCTCGATGCCCGCCTTGATACCCTTGTGCTCGAAGGACTCATCGAAAGGGTCCACTCCCTAGGGATGGGCGCCGTCGTTGAGGTTCGTACCCGCCGTGAGGCGCTGACCGCGGTCGATGCGGGCGCCTGCATCGTCGCCATCGACACCCGGGATCCTGATACCCTGGCCGTTGACTGCAGCATGTTCGATCAGGTCACTGACGTTCTGCCGACGCAGGTCGTGCGGATCGCAACCGGAGGAGTCAGAGGCCCGCACGACGTCATGGGCCTCGCGCGCTGCGGCGCCGATGTCGTCCTCGTCGGCGAGGCCATCATCCGCTCCACCGACCCCCAGCAGTTCGTTGCCGAGCTGGTCGCCGCCGGCGCCCATCCGGCACTGATCCCCTCCGCCCATCGAGAGGTCCTCTGAGTGCCTGTCGCCACGCTTTCCGCCACGATGTCAACGATGCTGCTGATGCCGGTCACGGCCGCGCTGCCCGCAGGCATACCGAGCCCGTCCTCGGCCGTCTGGTACCTCGGCCCCATCCCGGTTCGGGCCTACGCGTTGTGCATTCTCGCCGGCGTCTTCGTGGCCGTGTGGTGGTCGGACCGACGCTACCGGGCCAGGGGTGGCCGACCGGATCTGGTCCTCGACGTCGCCATCGTGGCCGTCCCGGCTGGAATCGTGGGCGCTCGTCTCTACCACGTGGTCTCCTCGCCCGACGACTACTTCGGTCCCAACGGCGACCTGTCCCGTATTCCGCAGACATGGCAGGGGGGCCTGGGAATCTGGGGAGGCATCGCCGGTGGAGTCCTGGCCGGGATGCTTCTTCTGCGTCATCGTGGCCTGCGTGTTGCTCCGCTGGCCGACGCCGTCGCCCCGACGCTGCTGGTCGCTCAGGCGATCGGTCGACTGGGAAACTGGTTCAACCAGGAGCTCTACGGCGCTCCGACGACACTGCCCTGGGGGCTGCGGATCGATGACGCCCACCTGCCTGCTGGTTCCACCTACCCGCCGGGGACCCTGTTCCACCCGACCTTCCTCTATGAGGCCCTGTGGAATTTGGCTGGCGCGGTCCTCCTGGTGTGGATCGGAAGGAGGATGGTTGCCCGCAGCGGGGTCACAGGTGGGAGGCTGATGTGGATCTACCTCATGGTCTACACCGCCGGCCGGGTGTGGATCGAGATGCTGCGCATCGACGAGGCCGAGACGGTCCTCGGTCTGCGACTGAACGTGTGGACCTCCATCGTCATCTTCCTCGTCGGCGTCATCGGACTGGCCCTCGCCTCCCGACGCCCCCTGAGCGACGCCATCGACAGGCCGGGGCGCGGGGCCGGGAAGAACCGCTCGGGGGTCGAGGAGGACGACTCCGCTGAGGACGACTCCGCTGAGGACGACTCGCTCGAAGGCTCATCACCGGCAGAATCCGCCGCCGCGACAGCGGCCTCCCAGGACCACACGGATGTGTAGGGACTGAATCGGAAGACCGGCCCGCCACTGAGGTGGGAGGGAACCGGGTGAGGATGGTCGCAACCTGACACGTGACGGGATTCGTCCTCGTGCACAGGGCCCGATGTCCCGTATTCTGCATCCATGCGTAGAGCCAAGATCGTATGTACCCTCGGACCCGCTACTGACTCTCCCGAGCAGGTGCAAGCGCTCGTGGACGCCGGCATGAACGTCGCGCGCATCAACCGCTCCCACGGCCGCGCAGAGGACCAGGAGGAGGTCATCGCCCGCATCCGTGAGGCAGCAGCCGCTTCCGGCCGCGCCATCGCCATCCTGGTCGACCTCCAGGGCCCCAAGATCCGCCTCGGGCGTTTCGTCGATGACCAGAAGGTCATGCTCAACAAGGGTGACGAGTTCACGATCACCATCGACGATGTCCTCGGCACCGTCAAGCGAGCCTCCACCACCTTCAAGGGACTTCCCGGTGACTGCCGTCCCGGCGACCGGCTCCTCATTGACGACGGCAATGTTGCTGTTCGTGTCGTGGCCGTCACCGACACCGATGTCGTCACCAAGGTTGAGGTGCCCGGTTACGTCTCCAACAACAAGGGTATCAACCTGCCCGGCGTCGCCGTCTCCGTCCCGGCCCTCAGCGAGAAGGACCGCGAGGACCTGCGCTGGGCCCTCAAGATCGGTGCCGACCTCATCGCCCTGTCCTTCGTGCGTGACGCCGATGACATCAAGGACGTCCACGAGATCATGGACGAGGTCGGTGTGCGTATTCCGGTCATCGCCAAGATTGAAAAGCCCCAGGCGGTCGAGAACCTCTTCGACATCGTCTCCACCTTCGACGGCATCATGGTGGCCCGCGGTGACCTCGGTGTGGAGATGCCCCTGGAGGCCGTCCCGCTGGTGCAGAAGCGAGCCATCGAGCTGGCCCGCCGCCAGGCCAAGCCGGTCATCGTGGCCACCCAGGTCCTGGAGTCCATGATCCAGAACCCGCGGCCCACGCGGGCTGAGGCCTCCGACTGCGCCAACGCGATTCTCGACGGCGCTGACGCCGTCATGCTCTCCGGTGAGACCTCCGTGGGTGCCTACCCCATCGAGGCCGTGCGCACTATGGCCAGCATTATCGAGAATGTCGAGGAACACGGAGGAGAGCGCATCCCCGGCCTGGGCTCCTACCCGCAGACCCGCGGCGGGGCCCTGACCCGCGCCGCCGCCGAGATGGGTGAGCACCTCGATGTCACCTATCTGGTGACCTTCACCCAGTCCGGTGACACCGCCCGACGCCTGTCGCGCCTGCGCTCTCCGCTTCCGCTGCTGGCCTTCACCCCGCTGCATGAGACACGCAACCAGCTCGCCGTCTCCTGGGGCGTGCAGTGCTACGAGGTGCCCGAGGTCGAGCACACCGACGAGATGGTGGCCCAGGTCGACGAGATCCTTCAGGACAAGCACCTGGCCCAGCCCGGGGATACCGTCGTCATTGTGGCCGGCATGCCTCCGGGTACGCCTGGCTCCACCAACTCGATCCGCGTCCACACCGTCGGTGAGACGGTCGACTACAAGGTCTGAACGCCGGATCCGAACCGTCGAGGGGTCTCCCACCTATCACCGGGAGACCCCTCGCCCCGTTTCAGGACGACGCTGTTCCGGCACCTGATTTTCCCACTGAGGAATCGGTGGGGCAAGGGACCCGCCGAACGGAGCTTTCCGGTCACAGCTTCATCGCCGTAGCCACCACTGGGGAGTCAGATCGGCGAGAGTCATCGTCTTCCCCCGCAGCGAAGTCGATCATCACCTCGATGTCGCCGAACCGGTTCGGCATCAGCTGCGTCATCATTTCTCGACACGCTCCACAAGGCGGACCGGTACAGCCGTCGCGCATAATAGTCAGAACACGCCGAATCGTGTCCTCACCGTTGGTGATCATGTTGAGCATCGCGTTACGCTCGGCACAGATTCCCAGTGTGCAGGCCGTGTCCACGCAGACGCCCGTATAGATTCTTCCGGAGGACGCCTCCACGGCAGCCGCGACACCGCCCGCCTCAATATATGAGGACACGTGACGAGGATGCTGAACAGCCTTGGCCGCTTCGTGCAGTGAGACCCACGTCGTGCTCAAAGGTGTTCTCCATCTGACTGACCCGGCCTGTCCTGAGGCGGGGCTGGGTAGGGGCTTGCTGGTACCTCCGGTGGGACTCGAACCCACAACACTCCGATTTTGAGTCGGATGCCTCTGCCAATTGGGCTACGGAGGCACGCCGCCCGCTCTGCGGGGGCGCTAACAGCGAGATCATACTAGGATTAAAGCCGTGAGCAATGAGTCCAGCACCACCAAGTCCCGCCGGGTGCTCGTCGCTGAGGACGAGACCCTCATCCGCCTTGACATCGTCGAGACTCTCACCGATGCCGGGTACGAGATCGTCGCTGAGGCCGCAGACGGGGAGGAGGCTGTCCGTCTGGCTGATGAGCACACCCCTGACCTGTGCGTTCTCGACGTCAAGATGCCGGTGACCGACGGCATCACCGCAGCCGAGAGGATTCTTGAGAAGCACAGCTGCGCCGTCGTCATGCTGACGGCCTTCTCCCAGACTGAGCTCGTCGAACGAGCCAGCGCCGCCGGCGCCATGGCCTACGTCGTCAAGCCCTTCACCCCGGCAGACCTCATTCCAGCACTTGAGATCGCCATGTCGCGACACGAGGAGATCCTTTCCCTCGAGAGTGAGATTTCTGACCTCACCGAGCGCTTCGAGACCCGTAAGCGCGTCGACCGGGCTAAGGGGCTGCTCATGGAGCGTATGGGGCTGAGCGAGCCGGAGGCCTTCCGGTGGCTGCAGAAGACCTCGATGAACCGGCGCCTGACCATGCGCGAGGTGGCCGATGCCGTCATCGAGCAGGTCGGTACCGCCAAGAAGGACTGATCACGTCCTGGTGCGTAGTGCGTCAGGTAAACAGGCTGCGCAGCGTTCCGACGGCGATCGTCCGCTCGTCGTCGTCCGTGACCGTGACCTGGTAGACCACGGTACGGCGGCCGCGGTGCAGGGGGGTGGCGGTGGCCTTCACCCAGCCCTGGGACACGGAGCGCAGATGGCTGACCGTCAGCTCCGCCCCGACCGGGACGGCATCATCGGGCGCCGCTGCGCGCGCTGCCACGGAGGCGGCCGTCTCGATGATCGCGGCAGTGGCACCGCCGTGCAGGATCCCGATGACCTGTCGGGCTCCGTCGACAGGCATCCGGACCTCGGTCCGGTTCGCGTCGCGAGTCACCACCTCCATCCCGAGGGTGTCCATGAGCGTGCCCTCCTCATTGTCCTCCAGCACCGCGTGCAGCGCCGAGGAGGCGGAGACGGCAGAGCCCGCGGGACGCGGATCGGGGTACGGGCGCCGGGCGGGGTCCGGGAAGGCCACGGCAGCGGCGCTCGCTCCGGAGTAGGAGGCCGCAGTGACGCGGCCCACTGGCCCCAGCGGCCCGACGACCGCCGGTGAGCCGGGGGAGTCCGCGGAGACAGGAGAGGCTTGAGAGTCGCAGGACTCTCCTACGCTGACGGGGGAGAGGGGCGAGTCGGACTGTGGATGGCTCATGGGCCTAGGCTGGCACGGTGAGCACCACCGCGACCAGCCCTGCGACGAGCCCAACACCTCAGTCCCCCTCGGATCCGGTTCCCGAGCGGCTTCTTCTCATCGACGGACACTCGATGGCCTTCCGCGCCTTCTACGCGCTGCCCGTCGACAACTTCACGACGTCGACCGGGCAGTCCACCAACGCCGTTCACGGTTTCGTCTCCATGTTCCTCTCGCTGCTGGACAACGAGCGGCCGACGCACGTGGCGGTCGCCTTCGACCTACCGGGAGGCACCTTCCGTACTGAGGAGTACGCGGAGTACAAGGGAACCCGCGATGAGACGCCGCAGCCCTTCCTCGGGCAGGTCGAGCTCATCCAGGAGGTCCTGGAGGCCATGGGCGTCAAAACGCTCACCGCGCCGGGCTACGAGGCCGACGACATCCTGGCCACCCTGGCGTTCTCGGCCCAGGCCGAGGGCATGGAGGTTCTCATCTGCTCCGGGGACCGCGACTCCTTCCAGACGGTCACCGAGCAGTGCACCGTGCTCTACCCGGTCAAGGGCGTCTCAACGCTGCGTCGCATGACGCCTCACGAGGTGGAGGAGCGCTACGGGGTGACGCCCGAGCGCTATCCCCACCTCGCCGCCCTCGTGGGGGAGACCAGCGACAACCTCCCCGGAGTCCCAGGCGTGGGGCCCCAAGACCGCCGCCAAGTGGCTCAACCTCTACGACGGGCTCGATGGCGTCATCGCTCACGCGGACCAGATCAAGGGCAAGGCCGGACAGTCCCTGCGCGACCACCTCGACGACGTCGTTCGCAACCGCCGCCTCAACCGTCTGCTCACCGACCTGGATCTCGGAGTCGTTCCCCGCACCGACCTGCGCCTCCCAGGCGCTGACCGCGCCGGCCTGGCACGCGTGTTCGAGACCCTGGAGTTCCGCACCCTGCACCAGCGGGCGCTGCGCATCCTGAGCTTCACCGACACCTCCGACCACGCCGAGCCGGGTGAGGGAGAGGGACCCGGTGCTCTGAGCGCGTTGAGTGATCTGGAGATCGTCTCGCTGGGGCACGATCTTGCCGCGGGGCACCTGGCTCACTGGTTGGAGGCCGGCCCGGCGGCTGGTGGTGACCGTTCCCGTCCTCTCGGTGTCGATGTTGTCGGCGTCCTCAGGCCCGTCGAGGGCGATGCGGCGCTCGTCTCGCTGTCCGATGGCTCCCGGGCGGTCGCCATCGACCTCACCGAGATCCTGCCCGAGGACGAAGCGGTGCTGGCCCGGTTCCTGTCCGACACGGACCGTCCCAAGCTGGTCGCCGACGCCAAGGGGAGCTGGCACGCACTGAGCGCCCGGGGACTCACGCTCGACGGCGTCATCGCAGATCCCTCGCTGGCCGGCTACCTGTGCCGTCCTGAGCAGCGCAGCTACGACGTCGAGACCCTCACCCAGCGCTGGCTCGGCATCGATCTGGCCGCTGTCGATGAGAGCGGGGCCCAGGCCAACGACGGCCCCGGTGAGTCCCAGAGCGCCTTCGATCTCGAGGCCCTCACCTCCGACGCCGTTCCCGCGACCCACCTGGCCAGTGCGCGTCGGGCCGCTGTCCTGCTCCCGCTCCAGGTCGTGCTCGATGAGCAGATGGCGGCTCGCGACGCCGTGGGGCTGTTCACCGACCTGGAGATGCCCGTGGCCGCGACCCTGACCGTCATGGAGGACGCAGGTATCGCCGTCGACGACGCCGTGCTCGCGGCCCGTGAGACCGAGCTCGACGCCCGCGTGACCCACGCCGCTGAGGGCGCCTACGCCGCCGCCGGGCGAGAGCTCAACCTCTCCAGCCCCAAGCAGCTCCAGGCCGTCCTGTTCGACGAGCTGAAGATGCCCAAGACCCGCAAGACCAAGACCGGCTACACCACCGACGCCGATGCCCTGGCCGGCCTGTACGCCAAGACATCCCACCCCTTCCTGGAGCACCTTCTTGAGCACCGCGACGCCATCAAGCTGAGGCAGACGGTTGAGGGACTGCGCAAGGCGATCCAGGCCGATGGTCGCATCCACACCACGTTCCAGCAGACCATCGCCGCCACGGGGCGCCTGTCGTCGACCGACCCCAACCTGCAGAACATCCCGGCCCGTCACGAGGAGGGGATGCGTATCCGCGAGGCCTTCACCGTCGGTGAGGGCTATGACTGCCTCATGACCGCCGACTACTCCCAGATCGAGATGCGCATCATGGCGCACCTGTCCGGCGACCAGGCCCTGATCGAGGCCTTCCGCAGCGGGGAGGATCTGCACCGCTACGTCGCCGCCCTGGTCCACGGCATCGAGGTCGGGGACGTGACCGCCCAGCAGCGCAGCCACGTCAAGGCCATGAGCTACGGGCTGGCCTACGGTCTATCGACCTTCGGACTGGCTCGTCAGCTCGGTATCGACAACGCTGAGGCGGCGGACCTGAGGAACGCCTACTTCGCCAGGTTCGAAAGGTTCACGACTACCTGGAGTCCGTGGTGGAGCAGGCACGCCGCGACGGATACACCGAGACGATGTTCGGGCGCCGCCGCTACCTGCCCGACCTGACCAGCGACAACCGGCAGCGCCGTGAGATGGCTGAGCGGGCCGCTCTCAACGCCCCCATCCAGGGCAGTGCCGCCGACATCGTCAAGAAGGCCATGATCGACGTCGACGGCGCGCTGACCGAGCAGGGACTGAGCAGCCGCATCCTCCTGCAGATCCACGACGAGCTCCTCATCGAGGTCGCACCCGGAGAGGCCGCGGCGGTCGAGAGCCTCCTCAAGGAGCAGATGGGAGGGGCGGCCGAGCTCTCAGTTCCGCTGGACGTCGCTGTCGGACGAGGACAGACCTGGCGTGAGGCCGCCCACTAAAGGACCCCTTCAGGCCCCTCGATCATCACCCGAAGAAACCGTTGATATGTAAATGAGATCGATGCGTCATCCTCTCGACACCTAGTTGTCAGATGACGTGAGCGATTGCACGCATGTACGGGATAATGCTTGAGCATTGTCTAGTTACGGATTCGTCACGCGCTGCTAAGGTTCACTCGTGCGCTCCTGGGCGTCTCCTATGAGAGTAATCCAACCAGGATGATGAATTGGTCCGGGCCGATTCACCTCACTGGGGAGCGCGCGGTCCCTATCAACCCGATCCAACTATCCGCATTCGGAGCATCCACTCAATGACAACCACTACGCCCAGCCCCGCCCCGGTCGCCGTCAACGACATCGGTTCGACCGAGGAGATCCTCGCCGCCGTTGACGAGACCATCAAGTACTTCGATGACGGCGACATCGTCGAGGGCACTGTCGTCAAGGTCGACCGTGATGAGGTCCTCCTCGACATCGGCTACAAGACCGAAGGCGTCATCCTCGCTCGCGAGCTGTCCATCAAGCACGACGTCGACCCTGATGAGATCGTCTCCGTCGGTGATGAGATTGAGGCCCTCGTCCTGCAGAAGGAGGACAAGGAGGGGCGCCTGCTCCTGAGCAAGAAGCGCGCGCAGTACGAGCGCGCCTGGGGCACCATCGAGCGCATCAAGGAGGAGGACGGCGTCGTTACCGGCTCCGTCATCGAGGTCGTCAAGGGCGGTCTCATCCTGGACATCGGTCTGCGTGGATTCCTCCCCGCCTCCCTGGTGGAGATGCGTCGTGTTCGCGACCTCCAGCCCTACGTGGGCCGCGAGCTCGAGGCGAAGATCATTGAGCTGGACAAGAACCGCAACAACGTGGTCCTCTCCCGTCGCGCCTGGCTCGAGCAGACCCAGTCCGAGGTCCGCACCAACTTCCTGCAGACCCTGCAGAAGGGGCAGGTCCGCTCCGGTGTCGTGTCCTCCATCGTCAACTTCGGTGCCTTCGTGGACCTGGGTGGCGTTGACGGTCTGGTCCACGTCTCCGAGCTGTCCTGGAAGCACATCGACCACCCCTCCGAGGTCGTCGAGGTCGGCAACGAGGTCACGGTCGAGGTCCTGGACGTCGACTTCGACCGCGAGCGCGTCTCCCTGTCGCTCAAGGCGACCCAGGAGGACCCGTGGCAGGCCTTCGCTCGGACCCACGCCATCGGCCAGGTCGTTCCCGGCAAGGTCACCAAGCTGGTTCCCTTCGGTGCCTTCGTTCGTGTCGAGGACGGCATTGAGGGCCTGGTCCACATCTCCGAGCTGGCGCAGCGTCACGTTGAGGTGCCCGAGCAGGTGGCCAAGGTCGGCGACGAGGTCTTCGTCAAGGTCATCGACATCGACCTGGAGCGTCGTCGCATCTCCCTGTCGCTGAAGCAGGCCAACGAGGGCGTCGACCCCACGTCGGAGGACTTCGACCCCAGCCTCTACGGAATGGCGGCCGAGTACGACGAGCAGGGCAACTACAAGTACCCCGAGGGCTTCGACCCGGAGACCAACGAGTGGCTCGAGGGCTACGACGCCCAGCGCGAGGCCTGGGAGGCCGAGTACGCGGCTGCCCACGCCCGCTGGGAGGCTCACAAGGCCCAGGTCGCCAAGGCTCTGGAGGAGGAGCAGGAGTCCGGTGCCCCGGCGGCTCCCGCGGGCGGCACCTCCTACTCCTCGGCTCCGTCGGAGGCCTCCGGCACTCTGGCCTCCGATGAGGCCCTGGCCGCTCTGCGCGAGAAGCTCACTGGTAACTGAGCATCCGCACTTTTCACTGATCAGGACTGATCTCTGACATCATCTGAGGGTCTCTGTCTGTTCCGCAGGCAGAGACCCTCAGATGTCGGTGCCTTCTCCCCATCGCCCGGGCGCTTTGCCTGTGGGAGGCTCTGGGGTGGAGCTGGTGCTCCCTCTTCCTTGGAAGTAGGAACCTGTACGTGACGACCGTTGGAGACGATATGAGCTATTGGGGCGACATTGCCCGTGCTCTGCATGATGTCGACCCCGTCTGCCCCAGTCGTGTCGCTGCAGCGGCCTTGTGGGAAGGCGATTGCCACTGACGACGTCGAGAAAAAGCGGCTCCGGGGGACGCGCCCGACCAGGTGGTGCAGGCGGTCTGCGCCGTCGACCGGGCCTGGCTGGTTCAGCTGGGCCAGGACCCGGGCACCCGCAAGGAGAGCCTCGACCAGGCGATCGCCTTCTGCCAGAGGCTCCGGACAGCTCACAGCTGCTCGACGCTCCCACTGCGCTACGCCCAGGTGGAGCTCTCAGCCGTCCTCGGCCTCAGGAACGAGGCCCTCGAACGGCTTCGAGAGGCCAGACTCTTCTCCTTCGGCAAGACTGATACCGGCGCGGTCCTGGCCACCGCTCGCATGCATGACGACTACTCCGGTGTCATCAGCACTGCGACGGCAACGCCGAACCGTGCGGAGGCCGATCCCGTGGAGACCGCGCGGGGGCTGGGTGCGGTGCTGGTTCCCTACCTGGCCCACCAACGGCTCGTTGAGGCCGAGGACGCCTTCGCCTCCTTGAGCCGGCTCCGCCTTCCGGACGTCGTGTCACTCCAGTCCCTGGGGGACAGGTTCGAGTACCTGGGACTGTCCTCCCAGTGGCAACGGGCCATCGCGCTCCTGCGCCACAACCCTATGACGGCTGTGTCCGAGGCCTCGGCCTGGAGCCTGATGAACACCGCTGTCGGACTGGCTCTCGTCATGAGGGAGGCCAACCGGGCCGACTACGGCAACCATGCCCTGGGCGCCTCGCTGAGCTGGACAACGCCCTGGGGGAATCTGGAGCTCACGGCCTGGGATACCGTCGTGCACGCCTATGACGTCATGACTGGCTTCGTGCGCGGTATCGCCCAACGCTTCGACGCCCGCAACGGCAACAACGGCGTGTCGTACCGGGTGGAGATGAGGATGGCCGCTGAGGCCTCCGGACTCGCCAGCCGGTCCTACGGGACGGTGACGAGCGCTGTGCCGGCTGATCGCACCCGGCTGCGTAACCAGGGCGCCCTGCTCAAGGAGGTCCGTGAGCTGCTGACGCTGTCTCGTGGCTACGGCATGGAGTCGGTGCGCCAGCGCGCCATGTCGACCGCGGAGACGGTCAGCGCCTCGCTGTCCGAGGTGGTGGATGACTCGGCCTTGGAGCTGGTCGTTGACCTCCGCCTGGCCTTCGGCCGACTCCTGGCGGCGCTGGGCGCCAACGAGCGGGCACAGAAGGAGCACCTCGACACGGCGGAGCTGAGTCTGAGCCAGGGATGGACGGAAACCGCCTGCGCCGCACTCGCCCTGGCCTCACACGCCGCTCAGGCCCGGGGAGACCGTGCCGCCAGTGGCCGGGCATGGCGCCAGTGCCGAGAGTCGATGGAATCCTGGCCGATGAACCGGCCGGGAGAGCGCTGCGGGATACTCGTCGACGCCGTCGGCGACCCTCTGGTCGCGGTGCAGGTTCTCTCCGCACTGGCGGAGGTCCTGGTTGAAGGGGTGGAGGAGGACCACTCCCGCGCGTCGATCGTCCGCGAGATCATCTCGCGGGCGTCGGATCAGGCCTCGCGGTGCGTGAGTTCCCCGCAGAACGCGGTGGAGTCCCTGGCCCGGGTCGAGGAGCGCATCGCGCCCTACGGGCGGGGCCGGGGAGGAAGAAGACGACCCGGATCGACCGCGACGATCATGAGTGATGGTCAGGCGGCCTCGGGGGGCAGCTGACAGGGCGAGGCCGCGTGCCCCGTATCAACGGTGTCTCCAGTATCGCCGGCGCGCTGGCCCGGCTCGGGCCGGTCACGGCATGATGGGGTCATGCACTACACACCTGCACCCCGTGCCACTCGCCGTCCGACGGATCGAGCCCTGCGCGTGGGGCTCACCGGCGGCATCGGCGCGGGTAAGTCAACGGTGGCCGCGCTGCTCGAGGAGCGCGGCGCGGTCGTGACCAGTGCTGACGAGGTCGCTCGCGATGTCGTCAGCCCGGGCAGTGACGGTCTTGCGGCAGTGGTGGCCGAGTTCGGGGATGGGATCCTGGCACCGGACGGCTCCCTGGACCGCAGTGCCCTGGGGCGGCTGGTCTTCTCCGACGACCTGCGCCGCGCGCGTCTGGAGGAGATCCTCCTGCCCCTCATCGCAGCCGAGGCGTGGGCTCGGATGGACACGGTTCCGGCCGGGCAGGTAGTGGTCTACGACGTTCCTCTCCTTGTTGAGGGGCAGATGCAGGACATGTTCGATCTCGTCATCGTCGTCGAGGCGGATCTTGAGCTGCGTCTGGAGCGGCTCTCCGAGCGGGGGATGAATCGCGACGAGGCACTGGCTCGCATCGCGGTACAGGCCACTGACGAGGAGCGCCGAGGTGTCGCCGACGTCATCGTGTCCAACTCCGGGGCGATAGAGGACCTGAGCGCGGAGGTCGACAGGCTCTGGAGCACCCGGATCTTGGAGCCCGGAACCATCGCCTGACACCGGGGGAGACCTTCCCATCGGTGGATGCCGCGCCCATTCCTACAGTGGGGTGAGGAGCCATGGCGCCCCGGACGCAGGCGGATGGTGGCGTCACGTGGCACATGACGGCGTCTCCCGACGGGGGACCTCACCGACGCCTCGGGGCGGAACTACCCGTCACTGTTTTGGGAGGGGGAGGAGCCCACCACCTTCGCTCAGGACAAGGGCTTCGTCGTCGAGGCGGAAGCAGCCGCTTCGTTCCTCGAGACAAGCTCGCCGTCCCGGGGCTGAGTGAGCGCGAGGCGACTGAGTTCATCACCTTCTGGGGACCGCGGATCGCTGAGCGGGGCAGGGCACTGGTCACCTTCGCCACCGATGAGTACGCTCGCAAGGCCGTCTACCGCTTCACAACCCCTTCCTCCGGCGCAGAGATCGTCCCGGAGGCATTCATCCGGGTCTACATCGTCGTCGGGGATGTACCGCAAGTATCGGTTCCTGAGCAGAAGCTTGTGCCTGCACCCGTACGGACCGGATTCACCGCCGTCGAGTGGGGCGGAACCGAGCGGTAGAGCCGGCAAGCGGACTCAGCAGCTGCTGCGTCGAGAGGTCGTGCGGGTCGGGCTGAGGACACCGATGATGGTTGCTGAGACAGCAACGATGAAGGCCATGAGGACTCCTTGAGTCAGGGCGGAGGGTGCGGCTGACAGGAGCTGCGTCCCACCGTGAACGCGGGGGCAGGACGTAGCGATGTCCTGCGGGCACCACGGTAGTGGGCGAACTTGCTGGAATGGTCCCTAACCGGCCACAAAGGCGCCTCAGTGCGGTGACGGTACGGTCCCAGCGATGTGACGCGAGCCGAGCCTCCACCGGTGATCTCAAGGATGTCGGCCGGACCGCGTAGCCTGAGGGCATGCGTCCCGTTACCGAGCTCCAGCGCGTAGCCAAGCCCTTCGAGGTCGTCAGTCCCTACTCGCCCAGCGGGGACCAGCCCGCGGCGATCGCCGAGCTGACCGAGCGCCTCCGTGCGGGGGAGAAGGACATCGTTCTGCTCGGCGCCACGGGAACCGGTAAGTCCGCGACCACCGCCTGGCTCGTTGAGCAGGTCCAGCGCCCCACCCTCATCCTGGAGCCGAACAAGACCCTGGCCGCTCAGATGGCCGCCGAGTTCCGTGAGCTGCTCCCGAACAACGCGGTCGAGTACTTCGTCTCCTACTACGACTACTACCAGCCAGAGGCCTATGTCCCGCAGACGGACACCTTCATCGAGAAGGACTCCTCCATCAACGATGAGGTCGAGCGTCTGCGCCACAGCGCCACCAACTCCCTGCTCACCCGCCGGGACGTCGTCGTGGTCTCCTCGGTGTCCTGCATCTACGGCCTGGGCACCCCCCCAGGAGTACGTGGACCGGATGACGCCCCTGGAGGTGAGGCAGCAGATCGACCGGGACGATCTCCTGCGACGCTTCGTGACGATGCAGTACACCCGTAACGACATCGACTTCACCCGTGGCACCTTCCGCGTTCGCGGCGACACGGTGGAGATCATCCCGATGTACGAGGAGCTCGCCATCCGTATCGAGTTCTTCGGAGACGAGATCGAGGCCCTGGCCACACTGCACCCCGTGACCGGTGATGTCATCGACACCGTCGGGCAGGTCTTCGTCTTCCCCGCCTCCCACTACGTTGCCGGACCCGAACGCATGCAGAAGGCGATTGAGGGCATTGAGGCCGAGCTCGCCGAGCGCCTGGCCCAGCTCGAGCACGACGGCCGGCTCCTGGAAGCCCAGCGGCTGCGCATGCGCACCACCTACGACCTGGAGATGCTGCAGCAGATCGGCATGTGCTCGGGGATCGAGAACTACTCGCTGCACATCGACGGACGTGAGGTCGGCACCCCGCCCAACACCCTCCTGGACTACTTCCCTGAGGACTTCCTCCTGGTCATCGACGAGTCCCACGTGACAGTCCCTCAGATCGGGGCCATGCACGAGGGGGACGCTTCTCGCAAACGTACCCTCGTCGACCACGGGTTCCGTCTGCCCTCCGCCCTGGACAACCGGCCCCTGACCTTCGCCGAGTTCGAGGACCGCATCGGCCAGACCGTGTACCTGTCGGCCACCCCCGGCGATTATGAGACCCAGCGCTCCGACGGAGTCGTCGAGCAGATCATTCGGCCCACCGGCCTGGTGGACCCCAAGGTGGTCGTCAAGCCCACCGAGGGGCAGATCGACGACCTGCTCGAGGAGGTGCGCACCCGCGTCGAGCGCCAGGAGCGGATCCTCGTAACCACCCTGACCAAGCGCATGGCCGAGGACCTGACCACATACCTGGCCGAGCGGGGCGTGCGCGTGGAGTACCTCCACTCCGACGTCGACACGCTGCGGCGTGTCGAGCTCCTGCGCGAGCTGCGACTTGGCCGCTTCGACGTCCTCGTGGGCATTAACCTGCTGCGCGAGGGGCTGGACCTGCCGGAGGTGTCGCTCGTCTCCATCCTGGACGCCGACAAGGAGGGATTCCTGCGCTCGACACGTTCCCTCATCCAGACCATCGGACGTGCCGCCCGTAACGTCTCCGGCGAGGTCCACATGTATGCCGACACCATCACCCCGGCCATGGCGGAGGCCATCGAGGAGACCGAGCGTCGCCGCACCAAGCAGCTGGCTTACAACACTGAGCACGGCATCGACCCGCAACCGCTGCGCAAGAAGATCGCTGACGTCACCGACATGCTCGCTCGTGAGGACGTCGACACCGCCGACCTCCTGGCCGGCGGCTATCGGGGCCACGAGGACTCCTCGGTACGAGCCCGACGTAAGCACGCCGCCGAGGCCACAGTCCGAGAGAGACTGGCCGGGGCGGCGCAGGGTGATCTCGTCGAGCTCATCAATGAGCTCACCCAGCAGATGCATGCTGCAGCCGAGGACCTTCACTTCGAGCTCGCCGCCCGTCTGCGCGACGAGATCCAGGATCTCAAGAAGGAGCTGCGCGCCATGCGGGCCGCGCAGTGAGAGAGCGAGACCGGCATGATTCGTTCTGTTACTTTATGGCGTTTAGTCCCAGAAGTGAAGAAGCGGTGTTCAGGATTCTCTAGAGTGTCTGGCTGGTATTCACCATATTGTGTGGCTTGCTGGAGCGAATCTGAGCGATTATGCATCGCGTTATACGCGCCGAAGAATTTTTACTGACATGACGTGATCCTTATTCACTCTCATAATGTGCCGTATGGTAAATATGTGTTGTGCCAATGTGATTGCGAGGGGGCGTGAGTTGCTATGGCTGAGAGTGACGTCGGGGCCGTTGATGTGGGGGACCGGGACGGTCTCCTCCAGCAAGGTTTCGTTGGCCGCGCTGACTGCACTCGGCATCGGATCGATGATCGGTGGCGGCATCTTCGGTCTGCCGCAGCAGATGGCACGTGCTGCAGCGCCTGGACCGCTCATCATCGGGTGGTTCATCACGGGTTTCGGCATGCTCATGCTCGCCTTCGTCTATCAACGGCTGGCTATCAGCCGACCTGAGATCAATGCCGGTGTCTACGGCTACGCCCGCGCCGGCTTCGGCGACCTCGTCGGATTCTCCTCCGCCTGGGGGTACTGGCTGTCGGCCTGGATCGGTAACGTTGGCTATATCGTGCTGCTCATGGCCTCACTGGGAGTGTTCCTCCCCGGGTTCGGTGATGGCAATACCGCGCTTGCCATCGGGGTCGCCTCGGTCGTCATGTGGATGTATCACGTCTTGATTCTGCGCGGCATTCGCGAGGCCGCGATCATCAACTTCATTGTGACTGTCGGCAAGATCCTGCCGCTGATCGTCTTCATTATTATCGGCCTGTTCGCTTTCAAGCTCGATATCTTCGCCCACGAGTTCTGGGGATCCGGTGCTGGTGTGGGAATCGGTGATGTGCTCTCCCAGGTCAAGGGCATGATGCTGGTGACAGTGTGGGTGTTCATCGGCGTTGAAGGGGCGTCGGTGTTCTCCGAGCGGGCCAGAACGCGTGCCGACGTCGGCAGGGCGACGATTCTGGGATTCCTCTCCGTCCTGGCCCTTCTGCTCGCTGTGAACGTCCTGTCCTACGGCATTGTTCCTCGCTCCGAGCTCGCCAAGTTCGGTGATCCCTCCTTTGGCCGGGGTGCTTGAGGCGGCAGTCGGCCCGTGGGGAGCGAAGTTCATCGCCCTGGGACTGATCGTGTCGTTGGTGGGTGCCCTGCTGTCCTGGTTTCTCATGCTGGCCGAGATCGTGCGCGTTCCCGCCCAGGAAGGGCTCATGCCCTCGTTCCTGGGGCGCGAGAACGCTAAAGCCGTACCCGTCAACGCCCTGTGGCTGACCATGGGGCTGGTTCAGCTCTTCCTGATCTGGACCTATTTCAACGCCTCGACCTACACGCGTCTCATCAGCCTGGCCTCTGCCCTCATCCTTCTGCCATATCTGCTGTCCGCCCTGTTCCAGGTGCTCGTGTCCCTCAAGGGTGGAACCAAGGTGAAGGCGTTCGATCTCGTCGTCGGCGTTCTGGGGTCGGCGTACGGTCTGTGGCTGCTCTATGCCGCAGGCTTGGTGTACCTCCTGTACACCGCCATCTTCTACGTGTTGGGGCTGCCTTTCTACATCTGGGCGAGGCGTGAGCAGAAGGTCAAGGTCTTCAGTACGGCCGAGTGGGGACTTGTTGCGCTCTTCTCCGCCATGTCCGTCTACTCCGTCTACGGGCTGGCCACTGGCGCGTTGAGTCTATGACCGCTGTTCTCAATCATCGTCCTGTCATCTACGACTGCACCGTTCTCGGTGGCACGTGAATGTGCTGCCACGACCTGGAATGAGGAACAATGACCGAACAGAAGCACGGAGTCTACTCCGAGGTCGGCAAGCTGCGCCGTGTCATGGTGTGCCGCCCCGGTCGCGCGCACGAGCGTCTCACGCCGTCGAACTGCCACGATCTACTCTTCGATGATGTCTTGGACGTCCCCAAGGCTCAGCGTGACCACGATTTCTTCGTCGAGCTCATGCGTGAGCGTGGCATCGATGTCCTCGAGCTGCGTGATCTGCTCGCCGATGTCCTGGATATTCCCAAGGCACGCTCGTTCATCCTGGACCGGCGCGTCAATCACGCCACCATGGGGGTGGGGGTCGCTGAGGACCTGCTGACCTGGTTGAAGGAGATGCCCTCGGCCGAGCTCGGTGAGCTCCTCATTGGTGGCCTCGTGTCCGACGAGGTGCCCACGGACGTGTTCGGCAGCTGCATCTCTCCGTTCCACGTCAACAGCGACGACCCGGAGATGCTCATCGCCCCCCCTGCCTAACACCCTGTTCACCCGTGACAACTCCGCCTGGATCTACGACGGCGTCGAGATGTCCCGGATGTTCTGGGGCACCCGACGATGCGAGGTCCTCCTGCTGACCGCCATCTACCGCTACCACCCGATGTTCAACTACGACTACAAGGCCTGGCTGGACACGGTCGACCAGGACATGGGGCACACCTTCATCGAAGGGGGCGACATCATGCCGATCGGCAAGGGCATCGTCCTGGTCGGCATGGGGGAGCGCTCCACCTTCCAGGCCGTCAGCCAGATCGCCAAGTCGCTGTTCGACGCGGGCTCGGCCGAGCGGGTCATCGCAGCGCGCATGCCCAAGGAGCGCGCCGCTATGCACCTGGACACCGTCTTCACGGTGTGCTCCGAGGACGTGGTCAACGTCTATGAGCCGGTCGTCCGGGCGATGGACACCTTCTCCCTGCGCCCCGACGAGACTGAGCGCGGCGGTATCAAGGTCACCTACGACGAGGGCTACTTCGTCGACGTCGTCTCCGAGGCCCTAGGCGTCAAGCTCACCCCGGTCATGTCCACCGCAGGACGCTACGGGGCCGAGTGCGAGCAGTGGAATGACGGCAACAACGTCGTGGCCCTATCCCCGGGAGTGGTCGTCGCCTACGACCGCAACTACTCGATCAACGCCAACCTGCGCGCCGCCGGTATCGAGGTTCTGGAGATCCCCTCCAGCGAGCTCGGGCGCGGCCGCGGAGGCGGTCACTGCATGACCTGCCCGATCGATCGGGATCCGGTCTACTGATCGAGCTTGCTTCAGGGCAGGGACGTTGCAGTCACGATAGTGATGTCGTTGCCGCCTCCGAGGATTCTCTGTGACGCGGCAACGTCATGCACCCCACACCTGCTCGACGGGACCTCCATGTGCCCACACCGGTGAGAACGTTAGACTCTCAGGCGTTATACACGGAGGGGAGTACTCCCAACCAACGGCGACGTCGTCATCACGGTGGTGCAGGCACATACGGCCCTGCGTTCCCGGCGTCGCGGCCAGAGCGGTACACGCCTTGAGCGCCTGTGCACGTGGCGGGAGGAGACCTCCGGTACCAGTTCCGTACCGGAGGAGAACACGTGGACGTCCACATCCTGGGGTGGATCGGCCTTGCGGCCATCATCATGACCCTCATCGTGATTGACATCGTCGGTCACGTGCGCACCCCCCACGAGCCCACCATGAAGGAGGCCGCCGTCTGGTCGGTGGCCTATATCGCCATGGCCCTGGTCTTCGGCGGCATCGTCTGGTTCGTGTGGGGCGGGGGCTTCGCCCAGGAGTACCTGGCCGGTTACATCACCGAGAAGGCGCTGAGCATCGATAACCTCTTCGTCTTCGTCATCATGATGTCCTCCTTCAAGGTGCCCCGGAAGTACCAGCAGGAGGTGCTGCTCGCCGGCATCGTCATCGCCCTCATCCTGCGGCTCATCTTCATCCTCGCCGGTGCCGCGCTCATCGAGAACTTCTCCTGGGTGTTCTACTTCTTCGGGGCCTGGCTCCTGTGGACCGCCTTTGCCCAGGCGCGGGAGGGCGTCGAGGACTCCGATGACGAGGATGAGGAGTACAAGCCCAGCGGCTTCGTCAAGCTCATCGCCCGCGTCATCCCCATGACCGACGGCTTCGTGGGCGGCAAGGTCATCCACCGCCACGCCGGTCGCACCATGATCACGCCCATGATGTTGTGCATCATCGCCATCGGCACCGCCGACGTCATGTTCGCCGTCGACTCCATCCCCGCGATCTACTCCCTGACCAGCGAGCCCTTCCTGGTGTTCTCCGCCAACGCCTTCTCCTTGCTGGGCCTGCGCCAGCTCTACTTCCTCATCGACGGGCTGCTCGACCGGCTCGTCTACCTCCACTACGGCCTGGCGGTCATCCTCGGCTTCATCGGCTTCAAGCTCATCGTTCACGCCCTGCACACCAACGAGGTGCCCTTCATCAACGGCGGCCAGGAGTGGCACGCCATTCCTGAGGCGTCGATCGGCGTGTCCCTGAGCGTCATCATCACCACCGTTATGGTCACGGTCATCGCCTCGGTCCTCAAGTCGCGAGCAGATGCCCGGCGTGCTCAGGTCGCATCCTGATGTCTCGGCCGCCAGGATGAGGGGCGGCCCTCGACCGATTCACTACTGTGTGAATCGTGAGCACCACGAACCCCTCTGAGTCCCCGGTGAACGGGCTCAACGCGGCCCAGGTCGCCGAGCGTGTCAGCGCCGGACGGACCAACGAGTACCGCGAGCGGACCTCCCGCAGCGCGGCCCAGATCCTGCGGGCCAATGTCTTCACGATCTTCAACGGCATCCTCGGCGTCGCGCTGGTCCTCGTCCTCGCACTGGGGCACTGGGCGGACGCGCTGTTCGGTTTCGTCCTGCTGCTCAACACCGCCACGGGCACCCTGGCAGAGATTCGCGCCAAGCGTGCCCTGGACCGTCTCGCTGTGCTGGAGACCCCCCGTGCCGTTGTCCTGAGGGACGGGACCGAGACTGAGGTGGCGGTCGGCGAGGTCGTCATCGACGACGTCGTACGACTCCGGGCCGGCCAGCAGGTACCTGCGGACGGGGAAGTCCTGATCAGCGACGGCCTTGAGATCGATGAGTCGATCCTCACCGGTGAGTCCCGGCCCGTGCGCCCCGTGAGCGGAGCGCAGGTCATGTCCGGGACCACAGTGACGGCCGGGACCGGGTTGTTCCGCACCACCGCGGTCGGCGGGGACGCCTACGCCCACCGGCTGGCCAGGGAGGCCCGCAGGTACTCACTCGTTGTCAGTGAGCTGCAGGCCGGGGACCAATCGGGTGCTGCACTGGATCAGCTGGGTCATCGTGCCCGTGGCCCTGGTACTGGTGTGGTCCCAGCTGCGGTTGAGCGGAAGCATCGCCGAGACCTGGAGCAGCGGTGCCTGGCGGCACGCGGTCGTTGCCGGTATCGCCGGCGTGGTCAGCATGGTGCCCCAGGGCCTGGTGCTCCTGACCTCCGTCAACTTCGCCACCGCCTCCCTGTCCCTGGCCAGGCGCAACGTCCTGGTTCAGGAGCTGCCCGCCGTCGAGGTCCTGGCCCGGGTCGATACCCTGTGCCTGGATAAGACCGGCACCATTACCACCGGCCGTATCCGCCTCGGAGAGGTCCAGGGTCCCGACGGCGACCAGGCGCCCTCCGAGGTGCTCTCGGCGCTCGCACTTCTCAGTACGGTGGGGGAGGCCAACGCCACCGCCGATGCCATCAGGGAGGGGCTCAGTGATCTCAGAGGCCTTGGCGAGCAGGGCCCTCAAGGATGCCCGGGAACCCGGAAATACGGGCTCCTCGGCCGACGTGGAGTCGGTGCCCTTCTCCTCTCGCCGCAAGTGGTCCGCGGTTCGCGACCGTTCCGGCACCACCTGGGTGCTCGGCGCCCCAGAGATCGTCCTGGCAGGACACAGCGAGTCAGTGCTGGACCGTGCTCGTCAGATCGCTGCGCAGGGAGTGCGTGTCGTGGCCCTGGCCCGATCGGGATCGCCCTGGAGGTCGGCTCCGGGGAGGATGATCCGCGGCTTCCCGATCACCTCGAGGCCGCAGGGATCGTGATCCTCACTGAGGAGATACGCCCCGATGCCGCTGAGACCCTCGCCTACTTCCGCCAGCAGGGAGTCGACGCCAAGGTCATCTCCGGTGACAGTCCCGAGACGGTGGCCGCGGTCGCCCGCCAGGCCGGGGTCACCGCCCCCGGTGGCGGAGAGCTCGTCGCCCTGGACGCACGTACCCCTGCCTGCTGGTGCAGGCGGCGGGCACGAGACGGATGAGGACCTGGGAGCGCCTGGCCGACGCGGTTGAGGGCGCCAGCGTCCCTAGGGACGCGTCACCCCCGAGCAGAAACGTGCACTGGTGCGGGCACTGAAGTCCCGAGGGCACGTCGTCGCCATGACCGGGGACGGCGTCAACGATGCCCTGGCACTCAAGGACGCCGACCTCGGCATCGCCATGGGTAACGGAGCTCCGGCCACGAAGGCGGTGGCGCGCCTGGTGCTGCTCAAGGGAGAGTTCTCAGCCCTCCCCGGGGTCGTGGCTCAGGGACGCCGGGTCATGGCCAACACCGAGCGCATCGCCTCCCTGTTCCTGGCCAAGACCATCTACGCGTCTCTCATCGCCGTCGTCGTATCGGCCATGGCGGTCGCCTACCCGTTCCTGCCTCGCCAGTTCACGGTCGTCTCCTCACTGACGATCGGGATCCCCGCCTTCGTCCTGGCCCTGGCCCCCAGCAACCAGCGCTACCGGCAGGGCTTCCTCGGCCGGGTGCTCAGCCTGTGCGTACCGGCGGGACTCATGGCGGGAGCCGTGACCCTGTCCACGTACCTCTGGCTGACGCTCACCCACGCCCCGCGGGCCCAGGTGACCACGGCAACGACCCTGGTGCTCATCACCTGCGGGCTGTGGCTGCTCACGCTCACCGCCAGACCGTTGACGAGCTGGCGTCTGGGGCTGGTCGTCCTCATGGGGGCGATCGCGGTCCTCGGCGTCATCGCCCCACCGGTGCGCGCCTTCTTCCTCCTGGCCTGGCCCACCCCAGGGGTGTGGTGGGTGATCGCACTCATGGCATGCCTGGCCATCGTTGGAATCGAGCTGGTTCACCTGGTGCGGCGCCGGATCGTGCGCGGTCGGGGATGAGTGCCCTCTACTTCGCAGCGACGAGGCGCAGCCAGCCGTTGTGGGGATGGACGCTGACATCCACCATCAGAAAACCGGCCTCGTAGGCTGCACCGGCCAGGGCTTCGCTGTCAGGGACGTGCATGTTCAGGCGATCCGCCCAGGCCCCCGCCGACGCCCGATCAGCGAACTCGTTTGCGATCACGAGCCTGCCACCGCGGTTGAGAACCCGGTGGATCTCAGTAAGGCCGACCTGCAGCTCCGGCCAGAAATAAGTGGTTTCGAAAGCCGTCACCACGTCGAAGAACCCGTCTCGGAAGGGGAGGCTCTCCACTGAGCTCTCCACGATCCGCAGGCGTCCGGAGGAGATGGCGGCGCGGTTGACGCTCCGTGCGGTCTTGACCGCCTCAGGGGAGTGGTCAACGCCGGCGACCTCACGGCGCGTCTCCTCCAGGATCCGGGAGATGGCCTTGCCACCTCCGCAGCCGACGTCGAGTACCCTGTCAGTCAGCTGGATACCCGCTGCCTTCAGGCCCCACTGGTGCAGGCGGCCGTGCCCGATGTTCATGCTGCGCAGCAGGAGGCGACCCATGAGCGAGGAAGGGCGGGAGAACTGGGACTCGGTCGGTGCGGAAGAAGACTCGGAAGAAGTCATGGGCCCATGCTCCCGGCCGGGTGGCGCGGGAGCAAGAGCCGTCAGCACATGAGACGGTGGGGAAGTAGTTCAGACCAGGACCCCGATGACCGGGTTCCACTCGCGCGGGATGCGCTCGTAGATGTAGCCGGCCTGCTGGAAGGGATCCTCCTCGAGCAGGGCCAGCGCGCCGGCCTCGTCCTCGGCGCGCACGACGATGAGGGCGTCGTGGGTGCCCACGTAGGGGCCGGCGGCCAGCAGCCGGCCCTCATCAGCCAGACGGCCGTTGAAGGCGCGATGCGAGGGACGAACGGCCGCCATCTCCTCGTCCTTGTCGGTGACGTAGCGGTACTCGACGGCGTAGATCTTGCTCATGGTCTCAGCATAGAGGGGAGTTCCACGCCGTGGCGTGAACCAGCGGAACGCGAGTATTCTTCCGGCGTCCCGACCATGAGACGCGTCGAACACGTGTGCGACGCGCGGGACGTGCGGTCACCCCTTAGACTCGAATCCCGTGAACGATTCTCTCATCATCCGTGGGGCCCGCGAGCACAATCTCAAGGGCGTGGACCTGGATCTGCCGCGCGACACGATGATCGTCTTCACCGGGCTGTCGGGCTCGGGCAAGTCCTCCCTCGCCTTCGACACGATCTTCGCCGAGGGGCAGCGCCGCTACGTGGAGTCCCTGTCCTCCTACGCCCGTCAGTTCCTCGGCCAGATGGACAAGCCCGATGTCGAGCTCATCGAGGGACTGAGTCCCGCCGTCTCCATCGACCAGAAGTCCACCTCACGCAACCCCCGATCCACGGTGGGCACTGTAACGGAGATCTACGACTACCTGCGTCTGCTCTACTCGCGCGCCGGCGTCCAGCACTGCCCGGTCTGTGACGCCGTCATCTCCTCCCAGACCCCGCAGCAGATCGTCGACCAGGTCCGTGCCCCTGCCCGAGGGCACTCGCTTCAGGTTCTCGCCCCCGTGGTGCGCGGACGCAGGGAGAATACTCGAGCTCTTCGGCGAGCTGCGTGGGCGCGGCTTTCAACCGGGTGCGCGTCGACGGCGCCCCTGAGCGCCTCGACAATCCCCCGACCCTCAACAAACGACTCAAGCACGACATCGAGGTCATCGTCGACCGGCTCGTCGTCCGGGAGGGCATCCGCCAGCGCCTCACCGACTCGGTGGAGACGGCGCTCGGCCTGGCCGAGGGCCTGGTCATCATCGAGCAGGTCGACCTGCCTGAGGACGACCCCGACCGGGAGCGCCGCTACTCCGAGAAGCGCGCCTGCCCCAACGAGCACCCCCTGGCCCTGGACGAGATGGAGCCGCGCACCTTCTCCTTCAACGCCCCCTACGGCGCCTGCCCCGCCTGCACCGGGATCGGCACCCGGCTCGAGGTGGACCCCGAGCTCGTCGTCCCCGACGAGGAGCTGACCCTGGCCGAGGGCGCCGTTGCCCCCTGGTCGAGCCACCAGAAGTACTTCACCCGCCAGCTCGAGGCCCTGGGCAAGGAGCTCTCCTTCGACGTCGACACCCCCTGGCGCGCCCTACCGGCACGGGCCAGGGAGGCGATCCTGCGCGGTAAGGACTACGAGGTCAAGGTCACCTACCGCAACCGTTGGGGGCGCGAACGCATCTACTCCACCGGCTTTGAAGGGGTTCTCGACTACGTCATGCGCAAGCACGACGAGACCGAGTCCGACTGGTCCCGCGAGCGCTACCAGGCCTACATGCGTGAGATCCCCTGTCCCGTCTGTGCCGGGGCCCGGCTCAAGCCCGAGGTACTGGCCGTGCGCGTGGGCGAGCTGTCCATCGCTCAGCTGTGCGAGCTGCCGATCAGCGAGGCCCGAGACTTCCTGGCCGACCTCAACCTCACCGGCCAGGCCGCTCAGATCGCAGGCAGCGTCCTGACCGAGATCAACGCGCGCCTCGGCTTCCTCGTGGACGTGGGCCTGGACTACCTCAGCATGGCCCGCGGTGCGGCCACGCTCTCCGGAGGCGAGGCCCAACGCATCCGCCTGGCCACCCAGATCGGCTCAGGCCTGGTGGGTGTCCTCTACGTCCTGGACGAGCCCAGTATCGGCCTGCACCAGCGCGACAACACCCGACTCATCGAGACCCTCCAGCGGCTGCGGGACCTGGGCAACACACTCATCGTCGTCGAGCACGATGAGGACACCATCCGCTCGGCCGACTGGATCGTCGACATCGGTCCTGGCGCCGGCGAGCTGGGCGGCGAGGTCGTCTACTCCGGTAACGTCGAGGGCCTGGTCGGAGCCGAGGGCTCGGTCACCGGCGACTACCTGGCCAGACGGCGTGAGATCGAGATCCCCGCGACTCGACGCAAGCGGGACAAGAACCGTGAGGTCACCGTCGTCGGCGCCCGTGAGAACAACCTCAAGGACGTCACCGTCTCCTTCCCCCTCGGCGTACTGACCGCCGTCACAGGAGTATCCGGCTCGGGGAAGTCCTCCCTGGTCAACGCCATCCTCTACCAGGTGCTCGCCAACCGGCTCAACCGCGCCCGCGGCGTGCCCGGCAGGCACAAGACGGTGCGGGGCGTGGAGCACCTGGACAAGGTGGTGCACGTCGACCAGTCTCCGATCGGGCGCACCCCCCGGTCCAATCCCGCCACCTACACCGGGGTGTGGGACCACATCCGCAAGATCTTCGCGGCCGTGCCCGAGTCGAAGGTGCGCGGCTATGGACCCGGGCGGTTCTCCTTCAACGTCAAGGGCGGGCGCTGCGAGTCATGTAAGGGTGACGGCACGCTCAAGATCGAGATGAACTTCCTGCCCGACGTCTACGTTCCCTGCGAGGTCTGCCACGGCGCCCGCTACAACCGGGAGACACTGGAGATCCGTTACAAGGACAAGACGGTCGCCGACGTCCTGGACATGACCATCCACCAGGCGGCCGAGTTCTTCTCCGCCTCCTCAGTGATCTCCCGCCACCTCAACACCCTGGTCGAGGTGGGACTGGGGTATGTGCGCCTGGGGCAGTCGGCCACCACGCTCTCCGGCGGTGAGGCCCAGCGCGTCAAGCTCGCCACCGAGCTTCAGCGCCGGTCCTCCGGCCGAACCATCTACGTTCTCGATGAACCGACCACCGGGCTGCACTTCGAGGACATCCGCAAGCTGCTCGGGGTGCTTCAGGGACTGGTGGACAAGGGCAACTCCGTGGTGGTCATTGAGCACAATCTCGATGTCATCGCCAACGCCGACTGGGTCATTGACATGGGGCCCGAGGGCGGCAAGGGCGGGGGAACCGTCGTCGTGGCCGGCACGCCGGAGAAGGTCGCAGCCACGGAGGCGTCCTACACCGGCCAGTTCCTGGCTCCGGTGCTGGAGGCCGCCCGCGGCTGACGCCCCTTCCCGCTCCGGTCCGGCTCTGCTGGACGGCTCGGCGTCGGTTCCCCGCTGCCCTCAGATGTTCCTGGAGTCCACGGGGTTCTGGTCGTTCTCGTGACGCTGCTCCTGCGCGTAGCGGTTGTAGAGCAGCGACAGGACGAAGCAGACGACACCTGCGGCCGCCAGCGAGATGACTCGAATGATCGAGTTCTGCGCGGCCACGTCCATAACGGCGAGCTTTGAGTACGGACAGGAGCACCAGGGTCAGTCCGTAGTGGCGCAGGATTGTCAGACGCGCCCTGAACCCGAGGACGATGCAGGCTCCGCCCGTCAGCAGTACCAGCACCGACATGAGGACCGAACCCGGGTCGACCTCGGTGGCCACTATGACTGAGAGCCACATGAGCAGTGAGTTGCCGATCGCAAGGCTCAGGCACACCTCCGCAGACCGCCGCCAGGGAAGCAGGAGCCACGTCGCGCATGCCCCCACCCCCAGGGCGACGGCGACCAGCAGCAGCATCCAGATCGACGAGGAGGCATCCTCGGCCCACGACAGCGTCACCAGTGCCAGCACGGCCACCATCGCTGAGAGGATCCACGACGGCGCCGGTGCTCCTGCCTGATTTCCCGCCGGGTCGGGCAGGGCCTCGCCGCGAGGACCCACCCGGTAGCGGGATCCTCGGCACTGACCACTGAGCACTCGCTTAGGCGTGGCTCCGCTTGAGAACGCCCCCAGAGCGATGAATGTGATCGTCGCCAGGCCTGGAACCGCGCGCAGCGCCGCCCAGGCGCTCTGGGAGTCCCCCACGAGACCGGAACCCAGGAACGGAACGACGACTGCGATATTGAATGCCACCACCGCCAGTGCCGCCCGCAGGGCCAGTACCCGTGTCTGGACGTGCGACGGCGCGGAATATGAAGCAGGGACCGGAGAGCTGCATGCGGCTCGGTCACCGAGTCCTTCGGCCACGATGACCATGAGCGCAGAGATCACCACGGAGACGATCAGCGACCAGATGTCGCCGCGGGAGTGAGCAGCGCCCGGGGCCATGAGAATCGGCACCGTCCCGAGAAGGGCAAGGATCGGGGCCGGCTCCACTCTTGCGTTCAAGATCGCCGGAAGCAGGCACGGCATCGCAGCCACGATGACGAAGAGATAGACCCTGGGGTCGTCAATGATCGCCATCCCGATCAGTGCGAGGGGGAAGAACGCAACCTCGTGCCCGATCGCCATGGCACGGCGCCAACCAGCGGGGCAGTGGATCGGGAGTGTCGCGAGTGCCGCCAAGGCCAGCAGGAGGAGCTCGAGGAGGAAGGTGATGACGATGACGGTGTGCCCCAGGCGCAGGCTCATCTGCTCCGTCATCAGGTTTCCGATCCTCAGCATGAGGATCACCGCCGTTGGGCCCCAGTCCCATCCCGAGGTCTCGACACCGATGCCCCACAGCTGTGTGCTGGCATGGAGTGTCTGGCACACCAGCAGCAGGCACAGGGTCAGAACGATACCGGTGCCGCTGGCGACGGAGGTGCGCAGCATCGGTTGGATCGGGGCGGCGATGAGGGCCGTCGCCGTGGCCACCATTGACGTCACCGGATACCAGGCGGCCAGCCTCATCCGCTCCGTGTTGCGCGACAGGACCACGCAGGTCAGTGCCAGTACCGTGACGTAGATACTGATCATCAGCCACGTGATGAGCGCGGCCTGCGGCTGACGCACCACGTGGCTGACTGCGAACCCGATGGTCACCAGGGCGCCGAGGGTTGAGACGACCGCGGTGAACAGCACCCGTGTCATGTGGGACACGGCCAGGAGTACGAGCCCCCAGCAGGCCATGAGCACCAGAGCGGGCTCTGGGCTGAGCATTCCATTGAGAAGGACGGCTCCCACGATGGAAACGAAGCCGAGTCCTCCACCAGTTCCCGTGATCGTCGCCGCAGCGACGCGGTAACGGGGACGACTGATCCCCAGCTGAGCGCCGGCCGCTGTCATCGTGACCGCGATGAGTGCCAGTCCCAGGATCTTGACCGGGTCAGGAATAGAGTCCCAGACGAGAGCCAGAAGACTCACCCCGGCAGACAGGACGAGCACCGCTGCGGCGCCGGAGAGCAGATAGCGTCCGAGGTTGCCCTCCCGCATCGCTCGCTGGGCCCATCCGGGGACCTGCTCGGTGCCTGCGCTGCGTGCCTGGCCGGTCCCGACCGGTCCGCTTCCCTGCATATGGGAGGCAGCGCCCGCAACGGGTGCATGATGCATCGAGTCCGGGCTCGTCCAGGGTGCCGAGGCTTGCTCGGGCTCCACGGGGGCGGGCTCCTGACCGTAAGGTGCCGGCGGCACCTCGCCTCGAGGGTGCTCGGGGGGCCTCCGAAGGCGTGGTTGTCTTGGTGTGAGCGGCTTTGTCATCCAGGGGAACTTCGTTGACGGGGGCCTGAGCAGCAGGTTCGTCGAGGCGTTGCCAGGGGGTCTCGGAGACCGTGCTCGCTTCCGAGGTGCTTGCGGGCGGTGTCGTCTCAGGCTGGTGCGGCGTGTCAGCGGGTGAGGGTTCCGCAGAGTAACCATCAACGACGTCGGTGGCCGCGCTCTCCTTCGAGGTGGAAACAGGGGCGCTGCTCATCACCGTGGCGGGGAAGTCACTGCTCTCCTGCGTCGGGGTGGTGGAGGAGTAGGTCAGCCAGGTGACGCGTTCTGCGAGCCAGTCGATCTTCCTCTCGATGAGGTCCAGTCTCTGCAGTACCAAGGCGACATTCGGGCCGACAGTGGACGGTATGGACACGACGGTTCTCCTCGTCACTCGGTGCTCGGCGGTAAGCACTTGTCACTCAACCGGTTCTTCTGAGAGTACGGGGAGCTGTCGATGTCGTGAAGGGGGAAAGGTAGCCTGTGGAAAACTCGGGAATGAGAAGAAGACCGGTCGTTCAAGAACGAACAGACTCGAACAAAGATCCACAAGAACGGTCAGGCTGGGATAGGCTGCATCTCATGAGCGAGACGGACTCACTGCAGCGCAGCACAAGATGCGCGATGCCGGCGTCGCCGATCAGGCCATCACGGTTTTCACGCACTACTACCAGTCCCTGGAAGCGGGAGCCACGGGACTCATCCCCGAGGAGACCATCGAGCCCCTGACACAGATCGACTCCCTCGCTGACGTTGAGGTCAGTGATGAGGAGGCTCGCGAGGCGCTGAGCAAGACGGTCCTCATTCGGCTCAACGGGGGCCTGGGCACCTCGATGGGCCTGGATCGTGCCAAGTCCCTCCTGCCGGTGCGTGACGGCAAGACCTTCCTGGACCTGCTGGTCGATCAGGTTCTGGCGGCGCGTCGGCGTTACGGTGTGAGCCTGCCACTGATCCTCATGAACTCCTTCCGTACCCGCGAGGACTCCCTCGAGGTGCTGGCCGGGCACCCCGAGGTCCAGGTCGACGGACTGCCCCTGGACTTCCTGCAGAACCGCGAGCCCAAGCTTCGCGCTGACGATCTGGCTCCCGTGGAGTGGGGGGCCGACCCCGAGCTCGAGTGGTGCCCCCCGGGGCACGGCGACATCTACACCGCCCTGCTCGCCTCCGGGCTGCTGGACGCCCTCCTGGACCAGGGGTATCGGTACGCCATGACCGCCAACTCCGACAACCTCGGTGCGGCGCCCTCGGCCAGGATCGCCGGCTGGTTCGCCGCCTCCGGTGCCCCTTATGCGCCGGAGATGTGCCGTCGCACGCCAGCCGATGTCAAGGGCGGCCACTTGGCCGTGCGTAAGAGCGACGGGCGCATCATTCTGCGTGACACGGCGCAGACGCCCGGCGACCAGATGCACTACTTCACCGACCAGTTCCGCCACCCCTTCTTCCATACGAACAACCTCTGGTTCGACCTCAAGGTGCTGCGCGACACCCTGGCTGAACGGGGAGGGATCCTCGGTCTTCCGCTCATCAAGAACAGCAAGACGGTGGACCCCGCAGACTCCTCCTCAACGCCGGTCATCCAGCTCGAGACGGCCATGGGGGCCGCCGTGGAGGCCTTCGAGGGTGCGACAGCCATCGAGGTGCCACGTTCCCGGTTCCTGCCGGTCAAAACCACCAACGACCTGCTGCTGGTGCGCTCGGACGTCTACGAGGTCGACGACGACGGTCTGCTGCGGATGGTCCCGGAGCGGGCCTGCACCGTAAATCTCGACCCGCGCTTCTACAAGAAGATCCAGGACTTCGAGGTCCGGTTCCCCGATGGCGTCCCCTCCATCAAGGATGCGCGGTCGCTGACCGTGGACGGCGACTGGACCTTCGGCGCCGACGTCGTCGCCACCGGTGAGGCGCGCGTGGAAGAGGAGGGCTCGCCCGGAAGGATCGCCGACGGCACCCGGATCTGAACGAGCCGTTAGCAGTGACCTTGCTGGTCGCTGCTTGCTACGCGGGGGCGCCGGACCTCGGTCATGGGGTTCGGCGCCTTCCTGCCGAGCGAGGGCATAAAAAATGCTTACCCTAGCAGGAGAGGGCAAGCGTGAAGACTGCATGATCCGGTGGGCGATACTGGAATCGAACCAGTGACCTCCTCGGTGTGAACGAGGCGCTCTAACCCCTGAGCCAATCGCCCGGTGCGGCGCTAACCTTAGCCAGGCCGATACCCCCGGAGCAAACGGCTGCCCGGTGAGGTGAATCACCGCGATGCTGTTTGCCTGTCACCGCGATCGTGATGCTATGGTTTTCCAGCACCGAGCGGTTCAGTCGGACCGTGAGGAATCACGCGGATGTGGCTCAGTTGGTAGAGCATCACCTTGCCAAGGTGAGGGTCGCGGGTTCGAGTCCCGTCATCCGCTCCGAGGAGCCGGGAGCGCCCAGCCCCAGCATCTCATGGTGGGTTGGCCGAGAGGTTAGGCACCGGCCTGCAAAGCCGTTTACACCGGTTCGAATCCGGTACCCACCTCGGGCGATTGGCGCAGCGGGAGCGCGCTTCCCCTGACACGGAAGAGGTCACTGGTTCGATCCCAGTATCGCCCACCACATGCAAAGATACGAAGGCCTGAGCCCTGCTGGTTCGGGCCTTCGCCGTTCGGGCGACTCGTTACGGGGCAGCATGTCGTGGACAACGTCGGTCGGCGTCTACCCTAGCGGGCATGGCCGACCCCTCGACGTACCGTCCTGCCCCGGGCGAGATCCCCACGTCCCCGGGGGTCTACCGGTTCCTGGACGGGCAGGGGCGCGTCATCTACGTCGGCAAGGCCAAGAACCTGCGTCAGCGCCTGTCCAGCTACTTCCAGGATCTCGCCGCTCTGCATCCGCGCACCCAGAAGATGGTCACCACCGCCTGCGCGGTGGAGTGGACGGTCGTGTCCACCGAGGTGGAGTCCCTGGCGCTGGAGTACTCCTGGATCAAGGAGTTCAACCCCCGTTTCAACGTCATGTACAAGGACGACAAGTCCTATCCCTACCTGGCGGTGACGATGGGGGAGACTACCCCCGGGTTCAGGTGGTCCGCGGGGCCCGCAAACCGGGAACCCGCTACTTCGGTCCCTTCGTCCAGGCCTGGTCCATCCGCGAGACCGTCGACCAGCTGCTGCGGGTGTTCCCGGTGCGCTCCTGCTCCGCCGGTGTCTTCCGCCGTGCCCAGGCATCGGGGCGTCCCTGCCTGCTGGGGTACATCGACAAGTGCTCGGCGCCGTGCGTGGGTCGCATCAATCCGGAGGACCACCGGGCGCTCGCCGAGGACTTCTGCGCCTTCATGGCCGGCCGAACCGGTCCCTATCTGCGCCAGGTGGAGTCGGAGATGAAGCCTGCCGCAGCGGCCCTCGACTTCGAGAAGGCCGCCCGCCTGCGTGACGACGCCACCGCGCTGCGCAAGGTCATCGAGGGCAACGCTGTTGTCCTGCCCGACGCCACCGACGCCGACGTCTTCGCCCTGGTCCGCGACGAGCTCGAGGCCGCGGTCCAGGTCTTCCACGTGCGCGGCGGCCGGGTGCGCGGACAGCGCGGCTGGGTCGTCGACCTCATTGACGACGCCGGGGACGCCGAGCTCATCGAACGCCTCCTCGAGCAGGTCTACGCCTCCCTCCTCGATCCCTGCCGACGACGGCGCCGTCCACCAGGGCGGGGCCCCCGCCTCCTCGGGCACCACCACCTCCGTCGGGGGTGGGGAGCGCGCCCCGTCCAGCCCCCCAGCCCCGCAGCGGTCCCAACGGTTCCAGCGGTGCCGCCTCCCGACGCAACGGCGAGTCGGCGGCCACCAGTGTCGACGACGTCGCCCACACGGCCACCACCGCGGTGCCCCGGGAGATCCTGGTTCCTGAGATGCCCAGCAACGCCGCCACCGTGCGGGCCTGGCTGGCCGACCTGCGCGGCGCGAAGGTCGACCTGCGCGTTCCGCAGCGCGGCGACAAGGCCGCCCTCATGGACACGGTGCGCAAGAACGCGGAGGAGGCCCTGCGGCTGCACAAGACCCGACGGGCGGGGGATCTCACCCAACGCACCCTCGCCCTTGATGAGCTCGCCGAGGCCCTCGACCTGGCCGAGGCGCCCCTGCGCATCGAGTGCTACGACATCTCCCACACCCAGGGCACCTACCAGGTCGGCTCCATGGTCGTCTTCGAGGACGGTGCCCCCCGCAAGTCCGACTACCGCCGCTTCACCGTGCGCGGCCAGGACGGCAACGGTGCCACAGATGACACCGCAGCCATGCACGAGGTCCTTACCCGCAGGTTCAAACGGCTCATCGCCGAGCAGGGACAGGGCGAGGCGGCCGCCCGCGCTGCCGAGGAGATCGAGGACGCCGAGGGCATCGCCGTCGCCTCCGGTCCTATCGACCCCGAGACCGGCAAGGCCCGGCGCTTCTCCTACGCGCCCGGACTCGTCGTCGTCGACGGCGGTCTGCCGCAGGTCAACGCCGCGCGTGCCGTGCTCGACGAGCTCGGCATCGACGTCCCGCTCATCGGCCTGGCCAAGCGTCTGGAGGAGGTATGGGTGCCGGGGGAGGAGTTCCCCGTCATCCTGCCGCGTACGTCGCCCGCCCTCTATCTGCTCCAGCACCTCCGGGACGAGTCCCACCGATTCGCCATCACCCACCACCGCAAGAAGCGCTCAGCCGGCATGACCCGCTCCGTGCTGGATGGGATCCCCGGCCTGGGGCCGGCTCGTCAGGCGGCCCTGCTGCGTGAGTTCGGCTCGGTCACACGCATTCGGCAGGCCGAGGTGGACGACATCACCCGCATCAAGGGTATCGGGCCGGCTCTGGCAGGTACTATCTTGGCTCACCTCAACAGTCCAGATACTCAACAGTAGTGTGATTTCACGATGTGCTGGGCTGGCATCAACTCGAAAGGAAACCCTGTATGAGGATCTCCGCCCGCAACCAGCTGCCCGGTACTGTCGTCTCCATTGAGAAGGGCGCCGTCAACGGCGTCGTCAAGATCGAGGTCGCCCCCGGCGTCATCATCACCTCCTCCATCACCAACACGGCCATCGAGGAGCTCGAGCTGGCAGAGGGTAAGAAGGCAGTCGCCGTCGTCAAGGCCTCCTCCGTCATGGTGGGCCTTCAGGACTGAGGTCAGACGCTGCCGTGAGGCGCAGGTCGGTGTAGCCGTCAGTGCGATCATGGCAGGGGTGGTCACCGACCCGGAGCCTTCTGAACCTGCCGCCTGACAAAAGACACCGAGGATGAGGAGCCATGACCGCACCATCGCCTGACCCCGACCTGCGCTTCCCCGACGGCTTCCTGTGGGGCGGTGCCACTGCTGCCAACCAGATCGAGGGCGCCTACGACGAGGGACGGCAAGGGCCTGTCCGTCCAGGACGTCATGCCCCGGGGCATCATGGCCCCGCCCACCCAGGCCCCCACACCGGATAACCTCAAGCTCGAGGCGATCGACTTCTACCACCGCTACGCCGAGGACATCGCCCTGCTGGCGGAGATGGGTTTCAAGGTCTTCCGCTTCTCCATCGCCTGGAGCCGCATCTTCCCTCTCGGCGACGAGACCGAGCCCAACGAGGAGGGACTCGCCTTCTACGACCGGGTCCTCGACGAGCTCGAGAAGCACGGGATCGAGCCGCTGGTCACCATCAGTCACTACGAGACCCCGCTCCACCTGGCTCGCACCTACGACGGCTGGACCGACCGCCGTCTCATCGGCTTCTTCAAGCGCTACGCCCGCACCCTGTTCGAGCGCTATGGCCAGAGGGTCAAGTACTGGCTCACCTTCAACGAGATCAACTCCGTGCTCCACGAGCCCTTCCTGTCCGGCGGCATCGCCACGCCCAGGACAGGCTCAGCGAGCAGGGACCCTCTACCAGGCCATCCACCACGAGCTCGTCGCCTCCGCGGCCGCGACCAGGATCGCCCACGAGACCAACCCCGATATCCGGATCGGCTGCATGATCCTGGCCGTGCCCACCTACCCGCTGACCCCCGACCCCCATGACGTCTGGGCCGCCAAAGCAGGCCGAGCGTGCCAACTACGCCTTCGGGGACCTCCACGTGCGCGGTGAGTACCCCGGTTACCTGCGGCGGACCCTGCGGGACAAGGGCATCGAGCTGGAGATCACCGAGGAGGACCGCGCGCTGCTGCGGGAGCACACCGTCGACTTCGTCTCCTTCTCGTACTACATGTCCGTGTGCGAGACCGTCACCCAGTCGGCCGAGGCCGGCCGGGGCAACCTCATGGGCGGCGTCCCCAATCCCACCCTCAAGGCCTCTGATTGGGGGTGGCAGATCGACCCGGCGGGCCTGCGCACCATCCTGAACGACTACTGGGACCGCTGGGGCAAGCCTCTGTTCATCGTCGAGAACGGGCTGGGAGCCAAGGACGTCCTGGTGGACGGCCCCAACGGCCCCACGGTCGAGGACGACTACCGCATCGCCTACATGAACGACCACCTGGTCCAGGTCGCCGAGGCCATCGCCGACGGCGTCGAGGTCCTGGGCTACACCTCCTGGGGCTGCATCGACCTGGTCTCGGCCTCCACCGCCCAGATGTCCAAGCGCTACGGGTTCATCTACGTGGACCGCGACGACGACGGCAACGGCACCCTGGCCCGCTACCGCAAGAAGTCCTTCGGCTGGTACCGCGACGTCATCGCATCCAACGGCGCCTCGCTCGTGCCTCCGACGCAGGAACCGCCGCGGGAGTAGGCGCGGGACGTCACGGCTTGGGCGGTTCAGACGCTGGGACGGATCGCCCGGGCCGCGGCCCGGGCCCGGTCTCGGGCGACCTGGACATCGTCGGCATAGGCCACTACGACCCCCAGACGACGTCCCTCATGTGCCACGGGCTTGCCGAAGAGCCGTAGGTCCACGCCCTCGTGCGCGAGCGCCTCATCAAGACCAGCGAAGCTCACTCCCTCACCCGGCCCGGAATGGCCGGCGGCCTTGATGGTCACCGAGGCGCTGGGAGAGCGCAGCGAGGTGTCCACGGGCAGACCCAGCAGGGCGCGGGCGTGCAGCTCGAACTCGCTCAGGCGCTGGCTCGCCAGCGTCACCAGGCCGGTGTCGTGCGGGCGCGGAGATACCTCGGAGAAGAGAACGTCCTCCCCGCAGATGAACAGCTCCACCCCGAACAGGCCCCAGCCGCCCAGCGCCGTGGTCACGGCCTCAGCCACCTGCTGGGCCCGTTCCAGGGCCACTGGGCTCAGGGCCTGCGGCTGCCAGGACTCCACGTAGTCCCCGTCGACCTGCCGGTGCCCGATCGGCTCGCAGAAGCTCGTCACCGTCTCCCCGGTGCCTGGATGACGCCAGCGCACCGTGAGCAGGGTGATCTCGGTGTCGAAGCGGATGAAGCCCTCCACAATGACCCGGCCCTGGTCGACCCGTCCGTCAGCCGCCGCATAGCGCCAGGCCGCCTCCAGGTCCTCCGCTCCGCGCACCACCGACTGGCCGTGGCCCGACGAGGACATGACCGGTTTGACCACGCACGGAAAGCCCACTCGCTGAGCGCCCGCCCGCAGCTCGTCCAAGGACGAGGCGAAGGCGTAGAGCTGGTCGCCAGCCCCAGCTCCTCGGCAGCCAGACGGCGGATGCCCTCACGGTTCATCGTCAGCTGCACCGCACGGGCGGTGGGCACCACCCGCACCTCACCCGGCGCTCTCCAGCGCTGCCAGGGCGTCGGTGGCCAGCGCCTCGATCTCCGGGACGACGATCGTGGCGCCGCTGAAGCGGATCGCGGCTGTGAGCGCAGCGGGGTCTCTCATGTCCACCGTCAGGGCGTTGTGGGCGACCTGCTGGGCTGGAGCACCCTCGTAGCGGTCGATCGCCGTGACCTCCACCCCCAGGCGGCTGAGCGCGATCGTCACCTCCTTGCCGATCTCGCCGGCGCCCAGGAGCGCCACCTTCGTCGCGCTGCGGGTCCAGGGTGTGCCCAGGACCGGGGCTGTGGGCTGCCGCATCGCAGTGTCCTGGGACGTGCTCGGGATCGAGCGCCCCTGGTCGGGAATGGGGGAGGAGCTCATGGGGCCTCCTGACGTCTGGCTGCCGAGAACCGGCGGCGGTGAGTACTGGCAATGATGAAACGCTACCGGTAAACCGGCGTCGGCAACGGGTGGACCGAGCTGGACGTGCGATGCTTGGGGCATGCATGACGAGCGCCGCCCTCAGCCATCCTCCGGCAAGCGCAAGCGGCTTCAGGACACGGTTCCCATTGAGATCCCCGCCCTCGATGAGGCGACCCCACCGGTACCACCGGCAGAACGTCCCGAGCTGATCATTGTCACGGGCATGTCCGGGGCGGGGCGCTCACGCGCGGCCAACGCCCTGGAGGACCTCGACTGGTACGTCGTGGACAACCTACCGCCCCAGCTGCTGCCGGCCCTGTCCGGAATGATGACGACGGTCGGTGCCGGTGTGCACCGTCTGGCCGCGGTGGTCGACGTGCGCAGTCGCGAGTTCTTCTCCCACTTCATGGACTACCTGCGCAAGGTCCGCAGCAACGGCACTGACGTCAGGCTCATCTTCCTGGACGCCTCCGACGCCGTGCTGGTCAGACGCTTCGAGTCCTCCCGCAGACCCCACCCGCTGCAGGGCAGCGGCTCGGTCCTCGACGGGATCGAGCATGAACGCACGCTCCTGGGGGCTTGCGGGGCGTGGCCGACAGCGTCATCGACACCTCCAACTACTCGGTCCACGACCTCGCCCGCCGGGTGCGCGAGCTCGTGGCGCACGAGTCCGACCTGGCCCTGCGTATCAACGTCATGTCCTTCGGGTTCAAGTACGGCATTCCCCTGGACGCCGATCATGTCCTGGACGTGCGCTTCATCCCCAACCCCTACTGGGTCTCCGAGCTGCGACACCTCACCGGACGTGACGCACCGGTGGCCGACTACGTCTTCGCCCAGAAGGGAGCGGCGGCCTTCGTCGACGGGTACGCCGACCTGCTCATCCCGGCGCTTCCGCAGTACATTGACGAGCTCAAGCCTCACGTCACTCTGGCTGTGGGCTGCACCGGCGGCAAGCACCGCTCGGTGGCCTCGGCGGAGAGGCTCGGGGCGAGGTTGAGACGAGCGGGCTTCGAGGTCGTTGTCCAGCACCGTGATCTGGGACGGGAGTAGCCAGTGGGAACGACGATCGATGCGGCGGGCTGGCCCCGCCGCGGCGAGGAGGGACCGGCCGTTGTCGCCTTGGGAGGCGGGCACGGTCTGTCGGCCACGCTCCGGGCGCTGCGCCACGTCACCCACCGGCTCACCGCCGTCGTCACCGTCGCCGACGACGGAGGCTCCTCGGGACGCCTGCGCCGGGAGTTCGACTGTCTGCCGCCAGGAGATCTGAGAATGGCGCTGGCATCGCTCTGCGAGGACTCCGAGTGGGGCCTCACCTGGCGAGACGTGCTCCAGCACCGTTTCGAGGGACAGGGCGAGCTCGACAACCACGCCCTGGGGAATCTGCTCATCCTGGCGCTGTGGCAGCTGCTGGGGGACGAGGTCTCCGGGCTCGACTGGGTGGGGCGTCTGCTGACGATCCACGGCCGCGTCGTGCCCATGTCCTCCTCCCCTCTGATCATTGAGGCCGACATCGTCTCCGGGGGGAGTCGGCGCCGGGTCAGTGGGCAGGTGGCGGTGGCCTCGGCCCGCGGACGCCTGGAGAACGTGGTCATGGTTCCCGAGGACGCCGACGCTCACCCCGAGGCGCTGCGCGCCATTGACGAGGCGGAATGGGTGGTCCTGGGGCCCGGCTCCTGGTACACCTCGGTGCTCCCTCACCTCATCCTGCCGTCCATGCGTCGCGCACTGGTGAACACCTCGGCCCGCAAGGTTCTGGTCCTCAACCTCTCCGCTCAACAGGGCGAGACCGACGGAATGACCATCGCTGATCACCTGCGGGTCCTGAGCCAGTACGCACCCGACCTGCGCCTGGACGTGGTGCTGGCCGACCCCTCCACAGTTGAGGACGTCGCCGATCTTGAGGCGGTGGCCACAGCCATGGGGGCCACCGTCGTCCTGCGACAGGTGCGCACCGGCGAGGCCCTGTGCCATCATGATCCGCTCCGCCTGGCGGCCGCCTTCCGGGACGCCTTCGAGGGAGCGCTGGGTGACGTCACCGATGATGACGAGCATGATGAAACGTGACGCTCAACTCATTGAGCAATCCTGCTGCTCATGATCGTTCATAATTCTTCGCGGCCGCATCCAGCCGGCTGCCGGGTGCTGCGGTTAAGAATTCTCTTTGATACGCCTCAGGGCGCCGTATGACAGCGCTTCGTCATCTCTGCTGCTTCGCCCGCTGCCCGGGCCGCGTCCGTTCGAGCAGCGCATCGGCAACGCCTGGGATGTCCTGGCAACGGCCGCCGCGTCAACCATGTCGCCAGTACCGAATCACGAACCCCGACCACGAGGAGCCCGCCCATGTCGCTGACGGTCACCGTCAAGGATGAGCTTGCGCTCGTCGCCACTGAGAACGCCGCCCAACGACGGGCCGAGGTCTCCGCGATGCTGCGCTTCGCCGGAGGACTCCATATCGTCTCCGGGCGCATCGTTGTCGAGGCCGAGCTCGACCACGGCGGGAGCCGTGCGCCGGCTGCACCAGCACCTCAAGGAGCTCTACGGTATGGAGCCCGAGGTGATGGTGGTCCAGGGCGGATCCCTGCACAGGGGGTCTCGCTACGTGCTGCGAGTGAGCCAGCGGGGCAAGGACCTGGCCCGGTTGTCCGGGCTGGTCGACGACCGAGGCCGGCCGGTGCGGGGCATGCCGGTGGCCGTCATCCAGGGTGGGCGCAACGCCGCCGCTGCCGCCTGGCGCGGAGCCTTCCTGGCCCGCGGCTCCCTGACCGAGCCCGGCCGGTCCTCCTCCCTGGAGGTCACCTGTCCCGGCTCGGAGGCCGCACTGGCCCTTGTCGGGGCTGCGCGGCGCTTCGACATCTCCGCCAAGGCCCGAGAAGTGCGTGGGGCCGACCGCGTCGTCGTTCGTGACGGCGAGGCCATCGGCGTCCTCCTGGAGCGGATGGGGGCGCCGGAGGCCTTCAAGGTGTGGGCAGAGCGCCGATCCCGGCGCGAGTCGCGGGGGACCGCCAACCGTCTGGCCAACTTCGACGACGCCAACCTGCGCCGTTCCGCACGGGCCGCCGTGGCCTCGGGGGCCCGGGTCGAGCGCGCCTTCGAGATCCTGGGGGACGATGTCCCCGCCCACCTGCTTCAGGCCGGCCGCCTGCGTATCGCGCACAAGCAGGCGTCCCTGGAGGAGCTCGGGCAGCTCTCCGACCCGCAGCTGACCAAGGACGCCGTTGCCGGCCGTATCCGCCGCCTCCTGGCCATGGCGGACAAGCAGGCCCATGAGCTGGGCATCCCCGACACTGAGTCGGTTCTCACCCAGGAGATGCTCGAGCCCTGAGCCAAGATGGGACCTCGGTCCTTGCCTCAGGGGTGGTTGATGGTCATTGGCTCCCGCACAGGGCTGGCTTGTGCATCACAGTGTTCGCCCGTGGCGTGGTCGGCGACTCCCAGCGCCTGCCCAGTGTGGCTAGACTCGGTCGTGCCGGAGCTGAATCGGATTGTGAGCTGAAGAGGTTCCGGAGCACACCCCGTGTGTGAGAAGAGCCCAGCAACCGTGCGCCGCCAACCGGCGCACTAGGAGGACACAAAGTGACCACCCGCGTTGGTATTAACGGCTTCGGCCGGATCGGCCGCAACTTCTTCCGTGCCGCCCTCGAGCAGGGCGCCGACATCGAGGTTGTCGCCGTCAACGACCTGACGGACAACAAGACCCTGGCCCACCTGCTCAAGTACGACTCGATCCTCGGTCGTTTCAACGGCGAGGTCTCCTACGACGAGGATGGCATCACCGTCAACGGCAAGCACATCAAGGTGCTCGCTCAGCGCAACCCCGCCGACCTGCCCTGGGGCGACCTGGGCGTCGAGGTCGTCGTGGAGTCCACCGGCTTCTTCACCGACGGCGAGAAGGCCAAGGCCCACCTCGACGGTGGCGCCAAGAAGGTCGTCATCTCCGCTCCCGCCAAGAACGTCGACGGCACCTTCGTCATGGGTGTCAACGAGGGCGACTACGACAACGCCACGATGAACATCGTGTCCAACGCCTCGTGCACCACCAACTGCCTCGCCCCCCTGGCCAAGGTTCTCCACGAGAACTTCGGCATCGAGCGCGGCATCATGACCACCATCCACCCTACACGGGTGACCAGCGCGTCCTCGACGCCCCGCACAGCGACCTGCGCCGTGCTCGCGCCGCCGCGCTGAACATGATCCCCACCAAGACCGGTGCCGCTCAGGCCGTGGCCCTCGTCCTGCCCGCCCTCAAGGGCAAGTTCGACGGTCTGGCCGTGCGCGTCCCCACCCCGACCGGCTCGCTGACCGACCTGACCTTCATCGCCGAGAAGGAGGTCTCCGTCGACGCCGTCAAGGCCGCCGTCAAGGCCGCCGCCGAGGGTGAGCTCAAGGGCGTTCTCGAGTACACCGAGGACCCGATCGTCTCCACCGACATCGTGGGCAACCCGCACACCTCGATCTTCGACGCCACCGAGACCAAGGTCATCGGCAACCTCGTCAAGGTCCTCTCCTGGTACGACAACGAGTGGGGCTACTCCAACGCCCTGGTCCGCCTGGCCTCCCTGGTCGGCTCCAAGCTCGCCTGAGACCAGACCGAGAGCATGACTCTCTAGAAGACGGCGCCCGCGCCACGCTATGCGTGCGCGGGCGCCGTCCGTCCCACACCCACACACCATCACCCACAACCGATGAGAGGCTTCATGAAGACCATCGAGTCCCTGGGCGACCTCAAGGGCAAGCGAGTCCTGGTCCGCTCCGACTTCAACGTGCCGCTGGACGCCGACAAGAACATCACCGACGACGGCCGCATCCAGGCCGCTCTGCCCACCCTGCGCACCCTGCTCGACGCCGGCGCCAAGGTGATCATCACCGCCCACCTGGGACGTCCCAAGGGGCAGGTCAACCCCGACTACTCCCTGGCTCCTGTCGCCAATCGCCTTGCCGAGGTCACCGGCGTCAAGGTGACCCTCGCCGAGGACACCGTGGGCGAGTCCGCCAAGGCCGCCGTCGCCGCTGCCGGTGACGGCGAGATCGTCCTGCTGGAGAACGTACGCTTCAACGCCGCTGAGACCTCTAAGGACGACGCCGAGCGCGAGGCCTTCGCCTCCGAGCTCGCCGCTCTGGCCGACGTCTTCGTCTCCGACGGCTTCGGCGTCGTGCACCGCAAGCAGGCCTCCGTCTACGACGTCGCCAAGCTGCTGCCCTCCGCCGCCGGCCTGCTCGTCGTCAAGGAGATCGAGTCCCTGGGACGCGCCGTCAACGACCCTGAGCGCCCCTTACACCGTGGTGCTCGGTGGCTCCAAGGTCTCCGACAAGCTCGGCGTCATCTCCAACCTGCTGGGCAAGGCCGATCGTCTCCTCATCGGCGGCGGCATGGCCTACACCTTCCTGGCCGCCCAGGGCTATGAGGTGGGCACCTCCCTGCTGGAGAAGGACCAGATCGACACCGTCAAGGGCTACCTGGAGACCGCCAAGGCCAATGGCGTCGAGCTGCTGCTGCCCGTCGACACCGTCGTGGCCCCCGCCTTCGCTGCGGACGCCCCGGCCACAGTGGTGCCCGCCGACGGGCTGCCCGCCGACCAGATGGGTCTGGACATCGGACCCGAGACGCGACAGCTGTTCGCCGACGCCATCGCCACCTCCAAGACCGTGGTGTGGAACGGCCCCATGGGCGTCTTCGAGTTCCCGGCCTTCGCCGAGGGCACCAAGGCAGTGGCCAAGGCGATCTCCGAGTCCGACGCCTTCTCCGTCATCGGCGGTGGCGACTCCGCCGCCGCCGTGCGCACGCTCGGCTTCGATGAGGCAACGTTCTCCCACATCTCCACCGGCGGCGGCGCCTCCCTCGAGCTTCTCGAAGGCAAGACCCTGCCCGGTATCGCAGTGCTCAACGACTGAAGGAAGGCAACCTAGATGAGTAACCGCACCCCGCTCATGGCGGGCAACTGGAAGATGAACCTCGACCACCTCGAGGCCAACCACCTCGTCCAGGGCCTGGCCATGGAGCTCAAGGACCGCGACCACGACTACTCCAAGTGCGAGGTCCTCGTGATCCCGCCCTTCACGGCCATCCGCACCGTGCAGACCATCGTCGAGGCCGACTCTCTGAGCATCAAGTACGGCGCTCAGGACGTCTCCATCCACGACAACGGCGCCTACACCGGTGAGATCTCCACCGAGATGCTCACCAAGCTCGGCGTCAGCTACGTGGTCATGGGCCACTCCGAGCGTCGTGAGTACCACGGCGAGTCCGACGCCCTTGTAGGCGCCAAGGCCCGCAAGGTGCTCGACGCCGGCATGACCCCCATCCTGTGCTGCGGCGAGGCCCTCGAGATCCGCAAGGCGGGTACCCACGTCGACTTCGTCCTGGGGCAGATCCGCGCCGCCCTCGAGGGATGGAGCGGGGGAGGACGTCGCCAAGATCGTCATCGCCTACGAGCCCATCTGGGCCATCGGCACCGGCGAGACCGCCACCGCCGAGGACGCCCAGGAGGTGTGCGGAGCGATCCGCGAGGCCCTGCGCGCCGACTACGGTGACGCCACCGCGGACGCCACCCGCATCCTCTACGGCGGTTCCGCCAAGCCCGACAACATCAAGGAGCTCATGGCCCAGCCCGACGTCGACGGCGCGCTCGTCGGCGGAGCCTCCCTCAAGGCGGATTCCTTCGCCGCCATGGCGGGCTTCTACGCCTGAGCGACCCTGACCGCCACGGGGAGACGAGCGATCACTTTCCCCTAGCGTCCCACCGCTCGTTGCCGGGTCCTGGACACCTCACACCGCGAGGTGTCCAGGACCCGGTGCGTTGCAGGTAGACTGCCAGGCGGACAGGTGGGGGCGCGGACCCTGTCGGGAGTCGCGCCGGACCCAGCCGGAGCGAGAGGCCCCCGCAGCAAGACGGAACCAACAACGAAGGGAACGTGACGTGAACATAGTGCGTATCGTCCTTCAGGTGCTGCTCGTCCTCTCGAGCTTCTTCCTCATCATGTCGATCCTCCTTCACAAGGGCAAGGGCGGCGGTCTGTCGGACATGTTCGGTGGCGGTATCTCCTCGTCGGCCGGTTCCTCCGGCGTGGCCGAGCGCAACCTCGACCGCATCACGGTGGCGGTGGCCGTCATCTGGACGATCACGATCGTCGGGCTCGGCCTGGTCGCCAAGCTCGGCTGAGCGTCGGCGGACTCCGACGAGCACTGCGCACACGACGGATCCAGCCATCGACACCACCCCCGATCCGCGTGGCGACGTCCTGGACCGGGGGCTACGCGGCTACCTCGCCCACCTGCGTGTCGAGCGCGGGCTGAGCCCCCACACCCTGAGTGCCTACGAGCGCGACCTCAGCCGCTACCTGCGTTACCTGAGAAGCGCCGGCATCTCAGCCCCGCAGGAGGTCAACCGCAACGACGTGGCCGGCTTCCTCGAGGTCCTGCGCACCGGATCCGACGGTGCCCGCCCACTGGCGTCGTCGTCGGCATCCAGAACCGTCACGGCAGTGCGCGGCTGGCACAAGTTCCTCATGGCCGAGGGCACCACCTCCGAGGACCCCTCGGCCACCGTGCGTCCTCCCCAGCCCGGAAGACGCCTGCCCAAGGCCTTAGGGATTGACGAGGTCCGCCTCCTGCTGGAGGCCGCCGGCGTCGACGACTCCCCGGTGAGCCTGCGCGATCGGGCCCTGCTCGAGGTCCTCTATGCCACCGGCGCCCGCATCTCCGAGGCAGTGGGGCTCGTCATCGACGACCTCGACACCGACTCCCGGCTGCTGCGGCTGTTCGGCAAAGGACGCAAGGAGCGTGTGGTCCCCATGGGGACCTACGCCTGGGAGGCGCTGGACGCCTACCTGGTGCGAGGTCGGCCGGTCCTGGCCGAGAAGGGCAGGGGAGTGCCGCAGGTCTTCCTCAACACCCTGGGCAGGCCCCTGAGCCGACAGAGCGCCTGGGCCGTCCTGCAGCAGGCCGCTGAACGGGCCGGGCTCATCGGGGTGGACTCCGCTGATCGGCGACGCATCTCCCCCCACACCCTGCGCCACTCCTTCGCCACGCATCTGCTGGCAGGAGGGGCCGACGTCCGGGTTGTCCAGGAGATGCTCGGACACGCCTCGGTCACCACCACCCAGATCTACACGAAGGTCACCGTCGACCATCTGCGGGAGGTCTACGCCACCAGTCACCCGCGGGCTCTGGCCTGATCGCCGAGCTCATCTTCGGAGGCCGTGCTCCCGGTTCTCGGTGTGGGAAGTCTGGGTGCGCACCGGGGCGTGTCTGAAAGCAGGGGCCTGCCAGGGCGGTTCTCTGGCGTGTCCCGTCTGAACTGGGCGATGTCGGTCGGCTTTCGACTAGGCTGGGTGACGTGAATGACTCCATCCAGCCAGGCCTGATCGACAACCCCGGCACCGACGAGAGCGAGGAGAAGGACTTCCCCGTTCCCGCGCCGCTGGAGTCGCACGGACCCGCTCGGGTCATCTCCATGTGCAACCAGAAGGGCGGCGTCGGAAAGACCACGACGACGATCAACCTTGGTGCGGCGATGGCCGAGCTGGGACGCAAGGTCCTCATCGTCGACTTCGACCCCCAGGGAGCGGCTTCGGCCGGCCTGGGCATCAACGCGCACGAGCTCGACTCCACCATCTACGACCTGCTCGTCGCCAGCCGTCCGGACATTCGCACGGTCATCCACGAGACCACGGTGGAGGGACTGGACATCGTCCCCGCCAATATCGACCTGTCCGCCGCCGAGGTCCAGCTCGTCAACGAGGTCGCCCGCGAGCAGGCCCTCAAGCGGGTGCTGCGTCCAGTGCTCGACGAGTACGACGTGATCCTCGTGGACTGCCAGCCCTCGCTCGGGACTGCTGACCATCAACGCCCTGACCGCCTCCCACGGCGTCATCATCCCGCTGGAGACCGAGTTCTTCGCCCTGCGCGGGGTGGCGCTCCTGGTGGAGACCGTCGAGCGGGTCAAGGACCGTCTCAACGCTACCCTGGAGATCGACGGCATTCTCGCCACCATGGTGGACTCCCGTACCCTGCACTCAAGGGAGGTGCTCGAGCGCCTGGAGCAGGCCTTCGGTGAGCAGCTCTTCGACACTCGCATCCGGCGCACGATCAAGTTCCCGGACGCCTCCGTGGCCAATGAGCCGATCACCAGCTACGCGCCCTCCCACCCCGGTGCGGATGCCTACCGCCGGCTGGCCCGCGAGGTCATCGCCCGCGGCGATGTCGCCTGAGCCGGAGGAGCAGGGGCCGCCCCGGCTGCCCGGATTCAGTGTCACGCTGCTCCCAGTTCGAGGGTCCCTTCGACCTGCTTCTGAGCCTCATCGCCCGCAAACGGCTCGACGTCACCGAGCTGGCGCTGGCCGAGGTGACCGACGACTTCATCGCCCATATGCGCTCGGACTGGGACCTGGGGCGCGCATCGGAGTTCATCGTCGTGGCCTCCACCCTCCTGGCTCTCAAGGCACACCGTCTTCTGCCTCATGACGAGGATGAGGAGGAGCCCGACCTCGAGCTGCTCGAGGCCCGTGACCTGCTCTTCGCCCGGCTCCTGCAGTACCGGGCCTTCAAGGAGGCCGCAGCGGCTTTTCGCCACCGGGCGGAGGCCTCCGCACGCAGCCACCCCCGCATCGTCGCCCTGGAACCGCATCTGGTGGCGTTGCTGCCCAGGCTCGTGGCCACCATCACTCCAGAGGAACTAACGCGGCTGGCGGTCGGAGCCTTCACCCGTCCCACGGATCCGGGTGTCCAGACCGTCCACCTTCACGAGCGGGTACCGGTCGGGGAACAGCTGAACCTCATCGCCCTCAGGCTGCGCCGTCACGGAACCCTGACCTTCGCCCAGATCATTGAGGACGCCGAGCGTACCGCCGTCGTGGTGGCTCGGTTCCTGGCTCTGCTCATTCTCCACCGGCAGGGCAGCGCTGAGCTGGACCAGCCCGGAGGCCATGGGCGAGATCACCGTGACCTGGTGCGGCGGCCAGGACGATCTGACCGGCATGATGACCTCCAAGAACCTCACTGAGCTCGAGGAGGAATTCGCATGAGCGAGGCCGCAGAGCCTCAGCTGCGCAGCGCCGCTGAGGCCATCCTCATTGTCGCCGACGAACCGGTGACCACCACTGCGATCGCCGAGGCCCTCGGCGTTGAGGAGAGCGTCTGCGAGGAGCTGCTCGAGGGCCTGGCTGCCGAGTACCGGGGAGAGGCACCCGGCAGCCGGCCTCACGGATTCCTTCTACGACGTGCGGCGGGCGGGTGGCGCTTCGCCTCCGTGCCCGAGCACGCCGACCTCGTCGAGCAGTTCATCATCGGTGGCGCCACCGCACGGCTGAGCCAGGCCGCTCTGGAGACCCTGGCCGTCGTCGCCTACAGGCAGCCGGTCACCCGGGGGCGCGTCGCGGAGATCCGTGGTGTCAATGTCGACGGTGTCATGCGCACCCTGCACGCCCGCGGCCTCATCGAGGAGGCCGGCGCCGAGACCTCCGGTGCGATCCTGTACCGGACCACGGGAGAGTTCCTGGAGTACCTGGGAATCGACTCCCTCGACGAGCTACCACCCTTGGCTCCCTACCTTCCCCGTGTTGAGGCACTGGGGGAGATCGTCGAACAGGCCGATGAGATGGCCGGTAGGAGGACCCCATGACCCCGAGGAACCGCCATGCCCGAACCGAGTCCGTACCCCACAGCGACTTCGGGGCGCAGGAGTTCTACGACGAGGACGACCTCGAGGAGCTGGACGAGAAGACCGACGCCGGCGACCTGGCCGCCTTCGACGCCGAGGCCATCGACGAGGACGAGGAGTCCCATCTGCTCGCCATGCGTGAGCGCGCCACCAAGGGCGGCCGGGACGACCCGCACGTCGCCTCCGGACAGCGGCTGCAGAAGGTCCTCGCCCACGCAGGGGTCGCCTCGCGCCGCGCCTGCGAGCAGCTCATCGCCGACGGCCGCGTCAGCGTCGACGGCATCACCGTCACCGAGGCGGGCGTCAGAGTGGACCCGCTGACACAGGAGATCCGCCTCGACGGCAGCCGGATCCTCACCAACCCCGAGCTCATCACCCTCATGCTCCACAAGCCGGCCGGGGTCGTCACCACCATGGATGACCCCGAGGGCCGTCCGACCGTGGCCCAGTACGGACGCGACTACCTGGCCGAGCACCCCGAGCTGCCCGACTCACTGCGCTTGGTGCACGTCGGCCGCCTCGACACCGAGACCGAGGGGCTGCTCCTGCTGTCCAACGACGGCGAGCTCTCCCACAGGCTCATGCACCCCAGCTTCGAGATCGCCAAGACCTATGTCGCCATCGTCGAGGGGCACGTCGAGCCCTGGGTCCCGCGCAAGCTGCGGCGCGGCATCGAGCTGGAGGACGGTGAGGCCAAGGCGGACCGGGTCACCGTCAAGGACTCCGGGCCACGCGGCTCCATCGTCGAGATCACCCTCCACTCCGGCAAGAACCGCATCGTGCGACGCATGCTGGACGCCGTCGGCCACCCGGTGACGCGTCTGGCGCGCACCAGGCTGGGACCTCTGCGGCTGGGTAACCTGCGCCCCGGTGAGACCCGCCCCCTCAGCGGCGAGGAGATCGCCGCGCTGCAGCAGGAGGTCGGTCTGTGAGCACGCCTGAGCCGCCGACGTCGGTGTCCACGCGTGGACCGGTGCTCATCGTTGGTACAGGGCTGCTGGGAACCTCGCTCGCCCTGGCGCTGCGGGCGGCGGGTGTCGAGGTCCAGCTCTCCGACACCTCACCCACGTCCCTGGCCCTGGCCCGCGACATGGGTGCGGGAACGCTCCACGGGAAGGACAGCCCCGAGCCGCGGGTCATCGTCGTGGCCACGCCCCCCGACGTGACCGCCGACGTCGTCGTCGCGCAGCTGAGTGCCCACCCGAGTGCGGTGGTCACTGACGTCGCCTCGGTCAAGGAACGGGTCGTCAATGAGGTCCGTGACCGGGCGGGAGCCGAGGCGCGCAGGTACGTCGGCTCCCACCCGATGGCGGGTCGGGAGCGCTCGGGCGCCGGCGCCGCCGACTCCGACCTCTTCGCCGGGCGTCCCTGGGTGGTCGTCGGTCAGGACTCGGATCCGCAGGCGGAGCTGGTCGTCAGGAACCTGGCGGTCGATGTGGGCGCCAGCCCGGTGCGCATGGGTGCGGCGGAGCACGACGCCGCCGTCGCCGCCGTCTCCCACATGCCCCAGCTCGTCTCCTCATTGGTGGCCGCTCGCCTGGAGGGGCTGGGGGAGGGGACTCTGGCCCTGTCAGGGCAGGGTCTTCGTGACGTCACCCGGATCGCGGCCTCGGACCCCAGGCTGTGGTCGGCCATCATCGTGGGTAATGCCGGGCCCGTGGTCGACCTGCTGCGCCGGATCAGTGATGACCTGGGTGCACTGATCACGGGGATCGAAGCGGCCACCTACGATCCGGACGGCCCGGAGTATGCAGGCCCGGGAGCGGCACGTGTCGTCGCTCCCGGGGCCGTCGGCGCGGTCACCGACATCATGACTCGGGGAAACGCCGGCCGGGCACGTATTCCCGGAAAGCACGGCGGGGCGCCGCGTCGCTACACCGAGGTCCAGGTCCTGGTGCCCGACGCCGCCGGCGAGCTGGGCCGGCTCTTCTCCGACGTCGGCGCCGCCGGCGTCAACATCGAGGACTTCTCCCTGGAGCACTCCGCCGGGCAGAGCGCCGGCATCGCCCTCATCTCCGTCCTTCCTGCGGTCGCCCGACGGCTGGAGGAGGCGCTGGACGCCCAGGGCTGGCGCGTCGTCGCGGTCTGAAACCGGTTCAATGTGCCGCGCAGGCCCGCCTGTGTCAGTACTCATGGGGCCTGATCCGCAGTACCGCGCCGGAGTGTGGGACGCTTGGCCCAGTTCATGACCGGAAATCGGACCCTGATGGAGGGCACCATGGGAATCGTCGTAGCGATCGACGGACCAAGCGGATCGGGCAAGTCCACCGTGTCGCGGCGCGTCGCCGCCACGCTCGGACTGGCCTACCTGGACACCGGTGCCATGTACCGGGCCGCCGCCTGGTGGTGCGAGCGCGAGGGGATCGGCCTGGAGGACGAGGCCGCCGTCGCCGAGGCCGTCGCCGCGATGCCCCTGCACATGGGGCTGGATCCCGAGCACCCCACCTTCACCGTGGACGGCACGGACGTATCGACCGCGATCCGTGACCCGCACATCGCCACCGTCGTCTCGAAGGTCGCCACCAACCTCGAGGTGCGCGCCGAGCTGGCACGCCGCCAGCGCGAGATCATCCGCTTCGAGGCGACCGGGCACACCGGCTCCTTCTCTGAGGGCGCCGGCATCGTGGCCGAGGGACGGGACATCACCACCGTTATCGCGCCCGACGCCGACGCCCGTCTGCTGGTGACCGCCTCGGAGGAGGCCCGTCTGGCACGTCGCGCCGGGGACCTGGAGGCCGGCGGCAAGCAGGTCGACGCCACCGCCCTGCGTGACCAGGTGGTGCGTCGCGACCGCGATGACGCCACGGTCTCCCAGTTCCTCACCGCACCCGAGGGCGTCACCCTGGTGGACACCTCGGAGATGACCCTGGAGCAATCCGTCGAACGGGTCCTGGACCTGGTGGAGGAGGCCGCCGACGCCGCCGCCCAGCGGGACGCTGAGGAGGACCTGCGGGCCCAGGCCATGCGTGCGGGCCTGGCCGACTACGAGCTCGATGAGGAGGACCTCGCCCTCCTGGAGGCCGACGGGGGCCTGCCCACCGGTGACAGCGTCGAGCCCGGGCTGCCGGTCCTGGCTGTCGTCGGCCGGCCCAACGTGGGCAAGTCGACTCTGGTCAACCGGGTCCTGGGCCGCCGCGAGGCCGTCGTCCAGGACACCCCCGGTGTCACCCGCGACCGGGTCTCCTACCCGGCGGAATGGGCCGGGCGCCGCTTCACCATCGTCGACACCGGCGGCTGGGAGGTGGACGTGGCCGGCCTCGACGCAGCCGTGGCCACCCAGGCCGAGATCGCCGTCGAGATGGCCGACGCCGTCCTGCTCGTCGTCGACGCCCAGGTCGGCATCACCGAGACCGACGCCCGCGTGGTGCGGATGCTGCGTCGCAGCGGCAAGCCGGTGGTCCTGGCCGCCAACAAGGTCGACTCCCCGGCCCAGGAGGGGGACGCCGCCGCTCTGTGGAACCTGGGGCTGGGCGAACCCTTCCCGGTCTCGGCCCTGCACGGCCGGGGCAGCGGCGAGGTCCTCGACGCCGTCATGGAGATCCTCCCGGAGGTCTCCGCCGTGGCCACTGCGGCGCCGGAGGGGGACCTGCACCGCATCGCCCTCGTGGGGCGGCCCAACGTCGGCAAGTCCTCGCTGCTGAACTCCATCGCGGGCAGGGAGCGCGTCGTCGTCAACGAGACCGCGGGCACCACCCGTGACCCGGTCGACGAGATCATCGAGCTCGACGGGCGCCAGTGGGTCTTCGTCGACACCGCCGGGATCCGCCGGCGCGTCAAGCAGTCACGGGGCGCCGACTACTACGCGGTGCTGCGCACGCAGGGCGCCATCGACAATGCCGAGGTCGCCGTCGTCCTCCTGGACGCCTCCGAGCCGATCAGTGAGCAGGACGTGCGCGTCGTCCAGCAGGCCGTCGATGCCGGCCGCGCCCTGGTCCTGGTCAACAACAAGTGGGACCTGGTGGACGAGGAGCGTCAGAAGATGCTCCTGTGGGAGGTCGAGCACGACCTGGCCCACGTCTCCTGGGCCCCCCACATCAACCTGGCCGCCCGGACCGGCTGGCACACCAACCGGCTCGTGCGCGCTCTCGACGCCGCCCTGGAGGGCTGGACCACGCGCGTCCCGACGGGCCGGCTCAACGGCTTCCTGGGGCAGCTACAGTCCGCCACCCCGCACCCGGTGCGCGGCGGCAAGCAGCCCCGCATCCTCTTCGCCACCCAGGTTCAGGTGGCCCCGCCCCGGATCGTCATCTTCACCACCGGATTCCTCGACGCCGGATACCGGCGCTTCATCGAGCGCCGCCTGCGCGAGGAGTTCGGCTTCACCGGCACCCCCATCCAGATCGGGGTGCGCGTACGCGAGAAGCGCCAGCGGCGCTGAGCCCCGGACGGACTCAGTCGCCGGAAGCGGCCTGCTCCTTGGCCCACTGGGCAACACGCGCCGCGCTCTCCTCCTCGGACAGGTCCTCGACCCGGGTCATGATCGACCACCGCACGCCGAAGGGATCGCGGATGGAGGCGAACCTGTCCCCGGACACGAAGGTGTTAGGCGATTCCAGCAAGGTCGCTCCGGCAGTGGTAGCCCGGTCAACGGTGGCATCGACATCCGGGCAGTACAGACCGATCGAGTAGCAGACCGGCTCGGCCGACGGAGTCGCAACCAGACCGGACAAGGTGGAGGGCTCACCGATCTGGAGCCTTCCGTGACCGAAGTCGAGCTCCGCGTGGACGATCGACCCCTCCATCTCCACACTGTCCACGATGCGCGCCCCGAAGACGTCACGGTAGAACCGAAGCGCCCGGTCGGCGCCGTCAATGGCCAGAAACGGTGTGATGCTGGTGAAGCCGTGCGGAGTCCCATCAGTCGTGTACTGTCCAGTGGCCCCGGAAACGTTGCGTGTAGTCATGCCAACGACTGTAGGAAAGATGGAGGCGCCTCCGCTTGAAGATCCGCGACAGTTCCGGAAAGGTGAGGAGCCGTGCCCGACACGACCGCTGATCAACGGGGAATCCTCGATCACCTTGCACGGCCCGATTACAAGCATCTCCTATCACGAGTTGGAAGGCCGAGGATGGGCCGTCGGAGCCCTTCTCAGGCCTGCAGGGGCAGGCGCGCTGTGCTCCCCATCCCTGATCCAGGACTCCCATCAGCCGCTCGAGGACCCTGACCTGAGCGCTGCGGTCGCCGGCGTCATGATGGATAACGAACATGACGACGGGCGGACAACGTGCCGCCAGTGCGCTGGCAGACTGGCTGGCGCAGCGTACCGGGCCGCCACAAGCGATGGCGCTCATCGCCAATAAGATGGAGGACGTCGTCGCCGCCGACAGAAGCGTCCTGCGTGTCGATCAGCTGGCGAGACGCCTCGATCTTTCTATCCGAAGTCTGCAACGCCTCTGCGAGAAGTACATCAGCCTGCCCCCACTCGCAGTGATCAGACTGCTACCGGCTCCAGGAAGCGGCACAGCGGCTCCGGGAGGATCCGTCCGTCACCGTTGCGCAGGTGGCCGCCGAGCTCGACTACGCGGACCATGCGCACCTGACCGCCGACTTCCGACGCGTCCTGGGCTTCTCACCGAGCCAGTACCGACAGCAGACCATCAGCGATCGTCGGGCTCTTAGCGACCGGTAGCGGGTTCAAACCTCGGGCGGCGCCGCGCGACGTCAGAAACCAACAGGACTCCGCGAGCGTGAGAACGGTTGGCGCCGGACAGTGGCGCGCGGCTGTGACACCCATAGACTGTAGCCATGCTGAATCCGGTTGACCCCACCACCACGCCCGCCTGGAAGCGTCTCATCGAGCTCCACGACACCATGAGCCCGGACCTGGGCGCCTGGTTCGCCGACGACCCGCAGCGCGCCGAGCGCTTCTCCTACGAGCTGGGAGACCTCTACGTCGACCTGTCCAAGAACCTGCTGACCGACGACGTCCGTGACGCCCTGATCGAGCTCGCCGAGCAGGTGGACGTCCCGGGCCGCCGCGACGCCATGCTCGCCGGCGAGCACATCAACATCACCGAGGACCGGGCCGTCCTCCACACGGCCCTGCGCCGACCGGTCACTGACTCCCTGACTGTGGACGGCCAGGACGTCGTCGCCGACGTCCACGAAGTCCTGGAGAAGATCTACGCCTTCGCCCGCCGGGTGCGCTCGGGGGGTTGGACCGGCATCACCGGCAAGCCCATCAAGACGGTGGTCAACATCGGCATCGGCGGCTCCGACCTCGGCCCCGTCATGGTCTACGAGGCCCTCAAGCCCTACGTGCAGAAGGGCATTCAGTGCCGCTTCATCTCCAACATCGACCCCACCGACTGCGCAGAGAAGGTCGCGGACCTCGACCCGGAGACGACCTTGTTCATCATCGCCTCCAAGACCTTCACCACGCTGGAGACCCTCACTAACGCCCGTATGGCCCGCGACTGGTTCCTGACTGCCCTGCAGGCCAAGGGCATTGAGACTGACGGCGCCATTGCCAAGCACTTCGTGGCTGTGTCCACCGCCCTGGACAAGGTCGCCGAGTTCGGCATCGACCCGGCCAACGCCTTCGGCTTCTGGAACTGGGTGGGCGGGCGTTACTCGGTGGACTCCGCCGTCGGCACGGTGCTGGCCGTGGCCATCGGTCCGGAGAACTTCGCCGACTTCCTGGCCGGCTTCCACACCGTTGACGAGCACTTCGCCACCAAGGCTCCGGCCGACAACGTCCCCATGCTCATGGGCCTGCTCAACGTCTGGTACGTCAACTTCTTCAAGGCCGGCTCCCACGCTGTCCTGCCCTACGCCCAGTACCTGCACCGTTTCCCTGCCTACCTCCAGCAGCTCACCATGGAGTCCAACGGCAAGTCCGTGCGCTGGGACGGCAGCCCCGTAACCACTGAGACCGGCGAGGTCTTCTGGGGTGAGCCGGGCACCAACGGCCAGCACGCCTTCTACCAGCTCATTCACCAGGGCACCCAGCTCATCCCTGCGGACTTCATCGCCGTGGCCAACCCCGCTCACCCCGCCAAGGACGGGAAGGTGGACGTCCACGAGCTGTTCCTGTCCAACTACCTGGCGCAGACCGCAGCGCTCGCCTTCGGCAAGACCGCCGACGAGGTACGTGCCGAGGGCACCGCCGAGGAGATCGTTCCAGCCCGCGTCTTCGCCGGCAACAGGCCAACCACCTCGATTCTCGCCCCGGCGCTGACCCCCGCGGTCGTCGGAGAGCTCATCGCCCTCTACGAGCACATCACCTTCACCCAGGGCATCGTGTGGGGAATCGACTCCTTCGACCAGTGGGGGGTCGAGCTCGGCAAGAAGCTGGCCCTCGAGATCGCCCCCGCCGTCCAGGGAGACGAGGAGGCTCTTGCAGGGCAGGACGCCTCCACCCGCGGCCTCATCACCCGTTACCGTAGCCTGCGCCACTAGCCCGATGCACCCCGGCGGCCACTCAGCTGGACGCTTTGCCATACCTGCGATCCACAACCCTTGAGGAGGACATGATGAAGGAAGTCAGCGTTGACGAGCTGCGTCGTCGGCTCGAGGCAGGGGAGGACCTGGTGGTCCTTGACGTACGCGAGCCCGACGAGGTCGCGAGCTCGGCGATCCCCGGCTCAGTCAACATCCCGCTGGGTGAGGTGGCCGACCGGATGGGAGAGCTCGATGCGGCCCGCCCCACGGCGGTCATCTGTGCCGGCGGAGTGCGCTCCGCCAAGGCGGTCGAGGCTTTGACTGCTGCAGGCTACACCGGCGAGCTGGTCAACGTCAGCGGCGGCATGAAGGCCTGGCTGGGTCAGTAGCCCGGCGGACAACCTCTCGGGACGGCCCCGGACTCACCGGTTCGGGGCCGTCCCGCGTCTTTCAGTCTTGTTCTCGTGAGCGCCTGAGCAGCTCCGCGACCGTGCGCAGGACACCGTCCTCGGTGTTGGCGGGTGCCGTGTATGCCGCTGCGGCATGGATGCCGGGATGGGCGTTGCGCATGGCGAAGCCCAGGTCCGCGTGGTCGTAGAGATCCAGGTCGTTGAGATAGTCCCCGAAGACGGCCGTCTGCTCCGGAAGGACCCCGAGCCTGGCCTGAAGCGCCGCCAGGGCACGGCCCTTCGAGGCTCGTGCCGACATCATGTCCGTCCAGTGCATCCCGGAGACGACGGTCTGCACGTGCGGAACCGCTGCGGTCAGTGCCTGAGAGCTACCGTTCTCGACGTCGTCGAAGTCGAAGACCGCCACCTTGAGCACCTCATCCAGCGGAATGTCGTTGAGGTCCTCGACGATCTCCAGCGCCTCGTAGTACAGCCTGGTCTGCTCCAGGAAGGCCGCATCGGATCGCTCGATATAGGCACAGTGCTTGCAGGCCACAACAGCGCCGACGTCGTACCCGGAGTCGGCCAGGCGACGGGTCGTGGTGATGGCGGCCTTGGCGTCCTGGGCACTGATGGTGTCGGCATGGATCTCCTCACCGCCGTGGACGACGAAGGAACCGTTCTCAGCGATGAGCGGCGAGTCGTCGACGGCGGCTCCCAGAACCGCACGCAGGTTGGCCAGCTGCCTGCCCGAGGCTGGGGCGAAGACGATGCCGGCGTCTCGCATGCCTGTGACCGCCTCCATCAGCCCTTCGGGAACATGCCCCTCACCATCGATGAGGGTTCCATCCATGTCGGTGACAACGAGGCGTAGATCGATCTCTGCGGGCAGTGGCGCGAGGAGCTCCGGCTCAAGGGGAAGACGCTTCACAGTGTCATCCTCTCAAGGATGGCGCCTCCATGTGGGTAACGGCGGCGGGCGGTCGGGGTCGCAAAAACGGGCGCCTGCTGGCCCATACCGATCAGTGGACAAGCAGGCGCCCGTCAGAGAAACGGCTCGCGTTCTCCGGAGCGTTCAGCTCAGTCAGCTGGCCTGGCGGCGACGCATGACGAGGAATGCACCGGTGCCGAGCAGGCCGGCGGCGACGACGGCGAACGCGATGCTTGGACCAGTGGTTGCGAGCGCGGGCTTCGTCGGGGTGGTGCGAGGATCCGCGACCGCGGGAGTCGAGGACGGCTTGGCCGGGGTGCCGGTGGCCGTGACGGTCTTAGTGGTCGCCGTAGTGGCCGGAGCGGACGGCGTCGACGTGGCCGCAGGAGTGGTGGTCTCCGTGGTCGGAGGAGCGGCCGGTGCCGAAGGAGTGGTCTCGGTGGTCGGCGTCGACGGCGTGGCCTCCGGAGTCGGCTGCGGGGCGTGGGTGTCCGCTGGCGGGGTGTTGTTCGTCGACGGCGGAGTGTCGTTGGTCGTCGTCGTGGTGTTGGTGGTTGTGGTGGTGCTGGTGGTCGTCTGGGTCAGCGTCGTGTTGCTGACGTTGTAGGCGGCGAAGTTCTGGGTGGCGTACCAGCTGCCGTTCGAGGTCTGGGCGAATCCGATGCCGATGGAGTTGACGTTCGGGTCCGTCATGTTCTTGTAGTGACCGGGGGAGTTGAGCCACTGGTCGAAGATTATCGCGCCGGTGTCGCCACCCGCGGTGTGCCAGGCCACGTTCTCAGAGCCCTTGGTCCAGCCCGCCGGGTAGACCGACGTGAAGTCGGGGCGGTGGCTCATGTTGTTGGCGGCGGCCTGCTGCTCGGACCAGTCCTGTGCGACGGCGTCGAGCTCCTGGTACCGGGTCACCGGCTGAAGACCCATCTTGCTGCGCAGCTCGTTGACCTTGTTCAGGACGGTGTTGGCGTACTGGGACCCCTCCGAGGTCACCTGGGCGGGAACCGCGGCAGCGGCTGCCGGTGCCGCCTGAGGAGCGGCTGGAGCGGCCAGCGCGGCCGAGGAGGCGGTCAGTGGTACGACGGTGAGCGCAGCTGCGGCAATGACGCGCTTGATGTTCATGTGTCGTTCTCTCTGATCGGGAATATGAGAACACAGTCTTATTCGCGCAACCAGCTATGAGCCGGTGCGCAGGATGCTGTGAGACACCCTTGATGTCGGTGTTCACTCAACCACAGTCGTGCCGGCCGTGCATGTTATTGGGCTGTGACTTTTCTGACCAAATTCATCGTCCGGCTGAATCGAGCTGTCGACTGTGGGCATAGCCCTTCGTCTTGAGGTGCTGATAAAAGGTGACCACGGACGGCTGGGGGTGGGAATGTGGCGTCATTGCAGCGATTGCTGGACCGTGGCTAAAAAGTAGAAGGTTATCGCAGAGAGCTGGAAATCTAAATAGACCTCATGGTTGTTATAGAGGATGTAAATGTGATTGGTGTTAATAAAGGGAATGTTGTAGAAATGTGTTCAGTCTTGCTGCAAAGTTTCTTTCACTGAAAAGATCCGCACTCTCTTGAGAGTACGGATCTTTGCGCTGGTCGGGCTGGCGGGATTTGAACCCACGACCCCTTGACCCCCAGTCAAGTGCGCTACCAAACTGCGCCACAGCCCGTTGACTCGCGGCGCCGGGCCGCTTGCAACGAGCAGAACTTAACCCATGGGATGGCTCCTTCAGAAATCTGCTGGCGGTGAGGCCGCTCACCCCCAGAACATCAGAAGCGGTCGTCCCGATGGCGGCCTCCTCCCATGAGGGCGTCGAGCTGACGTCGTTCCTTCTTCGTGGGCCGTCCCGCTCCGCGATCTCGGATGACGGCGGCCGGCGCATCCAGCGGAGACGGGCGAGGGGGAGAGGAGTCGATGTACGCGGTGCGGGCGATGGGCGCACCCACCCGTTTGGTGAGGATGCGAGTGACGGTCAGCAACCGGTCGAACCCGTCGACTCGGTAGCGGACCTCGTCACCCACCGCGACGTGCTGGGCGGGCTTGGCGGTCTCGCCGTTGATACGCACATGTCCCGCCTTGCAAGCGCTCGTCGCAGCCGAGCGGGACTTGATCTGTCGCACGCTCCACAGCCAGACGTCGATGCGAGCCGACGCCGGGCCACGTGGGGTGCTGTTGCCGTCGGATGCGGAACAAGGGTGCGTTGCCATGATGGCATCCTAAGCAAGAAGGTCAGTGACGTACCCTTCTATGACTTCGACGCCGTGAGGCTCTGCGCCATCGACGGCGCCCCCGAACGATGAGCCCCCAACCCAGCACCAGGGCGCCGAAGGCCGCGAGCGCCGCGTACCCAGGGCTGCGCCAGACAACGGAGCCGACCTCCTTCGCGGTACGAGTGGCCCGTTCCGGGAGGGAGTCAGTCCCGTCTCCACCGGCAAGACAGCTGTTCAAGGTGGTGTTCAGTGCCTCCTTATCGGCCTGGGGCAGACCGAGCCGGTAGGCGGCTGCCACTGAGACGAAACGACGCGCGTAGGTGCAGCGGTAGGAGGTGTTGGCCGGCCACCAGCCGCCTGGGCCGCTGGGTCGCCAGCTGCCGGTCTCGGTGGAGCCAACGGGGCAGCTCGCCGGGCCGCAGGCGCCCTTGGCCTGGTTGGCCTCGCCATCAACGGCGATGAGATTCAGGGGATCGTTGGCCACCAGCAGCCGTGTGCGCTCATCCCACTGCCAGGCTCCGTGGGCGTAGAGGTAGTTCAACGGCACGACATGGTCGATCTGGACGGCGGCTGAGGTGTCCTGACCACGTGTGAAGGTGATCCTTCTGCCGGTGTAGGGATCGTGAAGAATGCCAGCCCAGACGGTGGCGTCCGGGCACACGCCCGCGCCCCGGCCGCGCCCGTCCTCGCGGGGTTGAACGCCGTCATCACGTGAGAAGTCGGTGTCCGTCAGGTCTCGGGCCAGGATCTCGTTACGAGTGTCACAGCCGTCACCGTCGACGTCGGTCCACGCCTCACCGAACCAACCGGTGCGCGAACCTCCCTCTGCCCAGGACTGCGCGGCCGGAGCATCCTCAGGCAGCTCCGAAAGCGCCTCAAGAGAGGCGCTCGGGGACAGGATGAAGTCTCCTCTCTGGTCCCAGGGCGCCTCATGGAGGGCAGCGAGCTCAGTGGCCGCGGACTTCTGTGAGGGCTCCGGCGAGGTATCGGCATGGACGGGAAGTGCTGCTGTCATCCCCGAAGCACTGAGCGCACCGAGCACCGTGAGGCGCGTCAGGGTCCGGCCGGAAGCGTTCATGGGGCAACGGTAGCCTCACCCACCGACAGGAGCTGCCGGCTTCGTCGGCCCGTGATGCGGCAGCTCGACCGAATGGGACCTAAGCAGTCATCAGAGCGTTGGCCGGCTCATCCAGGTACCAGATGGTCTGCTTCCCCCGGCAGCACGACGCCGGCGCCTTGAGCACATCGGGGCTGCCCAGACCCAGACGTACCGCTTCGGCCTTACCTCCACCGCCGGCCACCACCATGACCCTGCCGGCACGCTGTAAGGCATCGAAGGTCAGAGAGTAGCGCTCGGAAGGCGGCTTGGGCGAGTTGCGCACAGCCACAGCAGGCACTCCCACTGCAAGTGCGGCCGGGTGCCCGGGAAAGAGCGAGCATACGTGGGCGTCAGGTCCCAGCCCCACGTGGACGACATCCAAGCCGCCGTGGGACAGCCCCGCCGACTCGAGTTCATGGGTCATGCGGGCTGTCGCCTCATCCAGACCACTGACCTCGTTCGGAGCAGCCAGCCGGTGCGTCTGAGACTCCCTGATGCCCGCGGCGATGAGGGGCGTGGCCAGCAGGTCGTTACGCTCCGGGTCGCCCACCGGGACGAAGCGCTCGTCACCGAACCACAGATGGATGGCGCGGCGCACCGGTTCAGGCTGGGCGGTGATGAGTGGCGCGAGGGCGTCAGCCAGTGCTATGCCCCCGGAACCACCTGTCAGCGCCAGGTGGGCGACTCCCCGAGCCGCCACCGCCTCGGCCAGAATTCGCATGGTGTCCTCACAGACCCTCTGAGCGGCGTCGCTCAGTGTCGGGACCACGACGACGGCTGGTGTCGCAGCAGCAGCTGCGGCCGACTGGATCTCAGCGATCGCCTGGGAGTGGGGTGCGCCGGTATCAGTCATTGACGGACTCCTCGAGCAGTGAGGCCAGGACCTCCTGGTAGACGAGGTCGGGGGTGAGCCGGCGCAGCTCCTCGTTGAGGGTGCTGATCGGCTCGCGCCGGGCCATCGTGACCACCTGGGGCTCGGGGGAGCCGGGGCGTGTGATCGTGACCCGCTCCAGGTCGTGGCGGGCGATGATGACCTCGCCGTCGTCGGTTCTGGCGGTGATGGAGGAGATGCCCTTGAAGCCCTCCTCATCGACTCGCGTGACCGGCACGTCCAGCCGCAGCCGCAGCCAGGCGCTCATAAGGCAGAGCGAGGAGTTCCTCGGCTCTCCGGCCACCACCACCTCCCGCAGCCCGCCCGCGCGCAGCAGCGGGTCCAGGGTGGAGGCCACCATGGCGCGCCACAGGGTGATGCGGGTCCAGGCCAGGTCGATGTCGCCGCGCACGCTCACCGGTGCCAGCTCTCGCAGCGCCCTGGCCGGGAAGACCTGCGCGGGAGTGTTGGTGATGCGCGTGGAGCCCAGGCGTCCCAAGGGGTCCTGCGAAGGGATCTCAGGGACGGTCGTCGGCCACCACACGACCACCGGAGCGTCGGGCAGGAGGAAAGGCACCACCAGCGTGTCGGTGTGCAGAGCCGCCTCATCCCAAGGCCTCAGGACCAGCGTCTCGCCGGCACCGGCATCGTGGCCGACACGGATCTCGGCGTCCAGGTGCCCTCCGGCCTGGGCCGAGACGTGTCCGTCGCGGCTGCGTGGGGTCTCTCGGCCGGTGGTGTCCTCCTCAGGTGGCTTGACGACGGCGATGATGCGGCTGGGATGATCCCGGCTGGCACCGTGCGCGGCGCACAGCGCATCCTCCAGACCCCCCTCGTCGGTGGAGATCACGAGCGTCAGCACCCGGGAGGAGCCGGAGGTTCCCTCGTGCTCAACCAGCCGGGAGACGATCCGGGAGGTGGTTGTCGCGGTCAGTGTGGTAATCATGAGCGCCTCCAGGTGCGGCCGTCGCGGGCAAGGAGATCGTGGGCACTGGCCGGTCCCCAGGAGCCGGGGCGATAGCCCTCAGGGCTCCCGCCGGCGCTCCAGTGCTCGATGACGGGGTCCAGGATGCGCCAGGACAGGTCGACCTCGCGCTGGTGGGGGAACAGTGGGGCGTCACCCAGGAGCGCATCGAGGATGAGGCGCTCGTAGGCCTCCGGCGACTCCTCGTTGAAGGTGGCCCCGTAGCCGAAGTCCATGGAGACGTCACGCAGTTCCATCTGGGTTCCGGGCACCTTGGACGCCAGCCGCAGCGTGATGCCCTCATCAGGCTGGATCCGCAGCACGATCGTGTTGGCACCCACGGCAGTGGTGGCCGCCGACTCAAACGGAAGGAATGGCGGCTGCTTGAAAACGACGGCGACCTCAGTGACCCGGCGGGTCAGGCGCTTACCGGCGCGCAGGTAGAACGGCACGCCGGCCCAGCGGCGGTTGGCGATCTCCAGGCGCAGAGCGGCAAAGGTCTCGGTGCGGGAGTCGGCGGCGACGCCGTCCTCCTCCAGGTAGCCCCGCACTGGCAGACCTCCCTGGAAGCCGGCCTCGTACCGGCGCGGGCAGTGGTGAGGTCCAGGTCCAGGACTCCGTTGCGCTCCAGGCGCACGCAGTCGAGCACCTTCTCCTTCTCCAGGCGTACCGCGGCCGCCTCCATGCTGGTGGGCTCCTCCATGGCGGTCAGTGCCAGGAGCTGGAGCAGGTGGTTCTGGATGACGTCGCGCGCCGAGCCGATCGTGTCGTAGTAGCCGGCCCGGGTACCGATACCGATGTCCTCGGCCATGGTGATCTGGACGTGATCGACGTAGCGCTGATTCCACAGCGGCTCGAACATCGTGTTGGCAAATCTCAGCGCCAGGATGTTCTGCACCGTCTCCTTGCCCAGGTAGTGGTCGACCCGGAAGACGTCGTCGGGGCGCACGATGCGTCCCACGAGGGCATCGAGCTCCCTGGCGCTGGAGCGGTTGTGTCCGAAGGGCTTCTCGATGACGACGCGGCGCCAGGCGTCGGCCGACTCCTCCACGAGCCCGGAGCGGGCGATGCGCTCAGTCACGGCCGGGAACCATCCCGGAGGGATCGACAGGTAGAAGGCGCGGTTGCCGCGCGTGCCCCGGGTGGTGTCCAGGTCATCCACCACGCGAGTGAGCTCGTCGTAGGCGGCGTCGTCCTCAAAGGAGCTGAACTCCACGAAGCGCATCCCCGCTGCCAGCTGCTCCCAGATAGCGGGACGCCATGGGGTGCGGGCACCCGCCCGAGCCGATTCCTCCACGTAGCCGCGCAGGTCGTCGTCGGACCAGGAGCGTCGGCCGACGCCCACCAGGGAGAAGCTGGGGGAGAGCAGGCCGCGGTTGGCCAGGTCGTAGATGGCAGGCAGGAGCTTGTTGCGGGCCAGATCACCAGTGATGCCGAACATCACCAGAACGCAGGGGTCCGCGATACGCGGAAGGCGAAGGTCGCGGGCGTCGAGAAGCGGGTTGGTCGCCCGCGTGGGTCTCGACGACGAAACGGAGTCGCGGAGTCGGAGCTGGACACGTCAGCCTTTCTGAGGATCGACGATCGGCGGACCAGGCGCCACCAGCGTACCGTCGGCGCACTGCGGCGGTCTGACAGAGACCTGACAGAGACCTGACCAGGGTCGCGCTCGAGGAACCGTACTGGCCGCACCGGTGCACTCTAGCGCCCCCGGGAGTGGCTCACCTGGCAGGGACAGGCATACCGTGAGCCGTCACATGTCATTCGGGGCACGTCTGAACCACGGACGCTCCTCGTGCACGAGGGCTGGACGCGATAGGGTCGCCGAGGTTGACAGGTACCGGTGGGTACTCGTCGGTGTCGTGAACCGGACTGCCGACACACCGTTGTCGTCTCGCAGAGCGCAACCAGTATCGTCCGCCGTCAAGGCTTGGAACCGCAGCGCCGTCATAGGAGCTGTGGCACAGGAAAGGACTTCCATGAGCAGCTTCATCCCCGCACCGGCCACAGCCGATCTCGGTGTCCTCGGGCTGGGGGTGATGGAGCGAACCTCGCCCGTAACCTGGCTCGTCATGGTCACGCGGTCGCCGTCTTCAACCGCACGCTGGCCCGCACCGAGAGGCTCATCGAACGCTACGGTTCCGAGGGCGACTTCGTGCCCGCGGCCGATCTGAAGGACTTCGTGGCATCGCTGCGTACCCCCCGCGTGGCCATCATCATGGTCCAGGCCGGAGCGGCCACAGAGGCGGTCATCGAGGAGCTCGCCGCCCTCATGGAGCCCGGTGACATCATCGTCGATGCCGGCAACACGCTCTACACCGACACCCGGCGCCGTGAGGTCTCTCTGCGTGAGCGCGGCCTGCACTTCGTGGGCATGGGTGTCTCCGGCGGCGAGGAGGGGGGCGCTGAACGGCCCGTCGATCATGCCCGGCGGCACCGCAGAGTCCTACAACCGTCTGGGGCCGATGCTGGAGTCCATCTCGGCCCATGTCGACGGTACGCCGTGCTGCACTCACGTCGGTCCTGACGGCGCCGGCCACTTCGTCAAGATGGTCCACAACGGCATCGAGTACGCCGACATGCAGCTCATCGCCGAGGCCTACGACCTGCTGCGCCACGTCGGCGGGTTCACCGTGGAGGAGATCGCCGAGGTCTTCCGCTCCTGGAAGGACTCCGAGCTCGACTCCTACCTCATCGACATCACCACCGAGGTTCTGTCTCACACCGATGCCGCCACAGGTGAGGCCTTCGTCGATGTCGTCGTCGACGCGGCCGGTCAGAAGGGCACCGGAGTGTGGACCACCCAGACGGCCCTCGATCTGGGTGTGGCCGTGCCTGCCATCGCTGAGGCCACCTTCGCACGCGCGGTCTCCTCGTCCAGCTCGGCGCGGGCCGCGGTCCAGGCCGCCGATATCGCTCCGGGGACCACGGAGGCGACCCTGACCGGCTCCGAGGAGCGACGCGCCTTCGTCGACGCCGTCAGGCAGGCCCTCTACGGCTCCAAGATCGCCGCCTACGCCCAGGGCTTCGACGAGATCGCCACCGCCTCGAAGCAGTTCGGCTGGAACATCGACCTGGGTGCCATGGCACGCATCTGGCGAGGCGGCTGCATCATCCGTGCCCGCTTCCTGGATGACATCACCCGCGCCTACGACGAGAACCCGGCTCTGGCCAGTCTTCTCACGGCGCCGGTCTTCGCCTCCTCCCTGGCGAGTGTGCTGCCCGCCTGGCGCCAGGTCGTGGCCACCTCCGCCACGACCGGTGTTCCGCCCCGGCCTTCGCCTCCTCCCTGGCCTACGTCGACCAGCTGCGCTCACGGCGCCTGCCTGCAGCCCTCATTCAGGGACAGCGCGACTTCTTCGGCTCGCACACCTACCACCGCACTGACGACGTCGAGGGTGTCTACCACACCCTGTGGGCCACGCCCGAGCGCACCGAGGAGAAGTGGGACTGAGACCCGATGAGGCCTGGTGCCGGCCTCGTGGAGGCCTCGGCCATGACCGCATGGCGCTAGATTCTGGCGCATGACGACCACCGCGCCCGCCCGTTCAGACAGCCCCACGAACCTGCGTCACGAGGAGGTCTCCTGGCGATCCTCGGTGTGCCGGGTGCCATCCAGCCATGTGGCTGTTGACGTCACCGGGGCCACCGTGCGTCACGAGGCCGCCTTCGGCGTGCGTTGCCTGATGCGCCTGGACATCAGGCAACGCGCCGAAGGCCTCTGGGTGGACTTCGTGGGGCAGGCGGTCGACTCTCTCAGCGTCGATGGGCAACCGGTCCCGGTGGCCTGGGACGGGGCCCGTATCGACCTGCCCGTCCTCGCCCCGGGCGAGCACACGGTGGAGATTGCGGCGCGTGGCCTCTACTCCAACTCGGGTCAGGGGCTGCATCGCTTCCATGACCCGGTCGACGGCGCCACCTACCTCTACACCCACTTCGAGCCCTCCGACGCGCGACGGGCCTGGCCGGTCATGGAGCAACCGGACATCAAGACCCGCTTCTCGTTGGAAGTCACTCACCCACGCGGCTGGACGGTCATGTCCAACACCCGGCCGCAAGCAGACGCATCGAGCCGCCCTGCCCCGACCGGCACCGACTCCGGCTGCGAGGTGACATCCTTCGCCGCCTCCGCACCCCTGCCCAGCTACCTCACCGCGCTGACCGCCGGTCCCTGGCACCGAGTGACCGGGCAATGGACGTCTCCGAGCCGTCCGGGCCTGACGATTCCCCTGTCCTGGTCCTGCCGCGCCAGCCTGGCCGAGCACCTCGACGCCACCGAGCTCCTCGATCTGACCCGCGCCGGCCTGGACCTCTACGACCGTGCCTACGACTACGGATTCCCCTGGGACTCCTACGACAGTGTGCTCGTCCCGGAGTACAACCTCGGAGCCATGGAGAACCCGGGCTGCGTCACCTTCAACGAGGACCTCTATCTCTTCCGAGGGCCGGTCACCCGCTCCCAGAGGGCCGGACGCGCCAACACGATCCTCCACGAGATGTGTCACATGTGGTTCGGTGACCTCGTGACTCCCACCTGGTGGGAGGACACCTGGCTCAAGGAGTCATTCGCCGATCACCAGGGCACCTGGGCCGAGGCCGAGGCAGCCGGTTACACCGAGGCCTGGGTGAGCTTCGCCTCCACCCGTAAGGCCTGGGCCTACCTGGAGGACTCCCGGCAGGCCACCACCCACCCCATCGTCGCGCAGGTCGACGACGTCGAGGCCGCCCGGCAGGCCTTCGACGGCATCACCTACGCCAAGGGAGCCGCCGTCCTCAAGCAGCTCGTCGCCCACGTCGGCCAGGACACCTTCCTGAAGGCCGCGGGGCTCCTCTTCGAGCGCAGGGCCTACGGCAACGCCTCCCTGGACGACTTCCTGCGTGTGCTCTCCCAGGTCTCGGGCCGCGACATGCACGACTGGGCCCGCGCCTGGCTCCACACCGCAGGCCCCTCGGTCATCACCGACGAGCTGGCCGTTCAGGAGGGGCGGCTCGTCTCCCTGACCCTGAGGCAGGAGGGAACCGACCCGGTGACCGGGCAGGGCGTGCTGCGTCCGCACACGCTCGTTGTCGGCCTCTACTCCTTCGATGGAGACGGTGCACTGGTGCGCACCCACAGGCTGCCGGTTGCGCTGGAGACCGAGAGGGTCGACGTCGCCGAGGCCGTGGGGCTGCCCGCTCCCGATCTCGTGGTTGTCAACGACGAGGACCTCACCTACGCCGTCGTGCGCCCCGACGACGCCTCGCTGGCCTGTCTGACCACCTCGCTCAGCTCGCTGCGCGACCCCATGGCGCGGTCCCTGGCCTGGTCGATGCTGCACAATCTTGTGCGTGACGCGGTCATCGATGCAGCACTGTTCGTCCAGTCCGTTCTCGCGCACGCCGACGATGACACCGAGCCGAGCACCCTGACCGCACTGCTGAACCAGGCGCTACGAGTCGCCTGCAGATATGCCGATCCGCACATGCGTCGTGCGCTCCTGGAACGCCTCCTGGCCGATGACTCGACCGAGTCCTCGAAAGAGAAGGAACCGGCGGTCCTGCACGGTGGGTGGGGCAGGCTCCGTGCAGCCGCACCGGGCTCCGACGCGCAGATCGTGCGTGCCCGCGCCTGGCTGGAGGCCGCAGGACAGGCTCGGCTGCTCGGTGAGGCAAGGAGCACCCAGATGGCCGCCCGTGTCCGAGAGATCCTGGGTGGCGCTCTGCCCGGCCTGGAGCTGGACGCCGACATGAGGTGGCGGGCCATGACCGCCTTGGCCCGGCTGGACGCCGTCAGTACCGACGAGCTCGATGCAGAGCGGAAGGGGGACCCGACGGCCAGTGGCATCACCCATCACCTGAGGGCCTCCACCTCGATGCCCCGCCAGGACCTCAAGGCCGAGGTCTTCGACCGGCTCCTGACGGAGACCGCCTTGAGCAACGAGCACATCGATGCCCTTGTCGCGGGCTTCGGCGTCGACGCTCACCGGGATCTGACCGCGGCTTTCACCTCCCGCTACCTTCAGGAGCTTCAAGGGCTGTGGTCCGGGCGTGGCCAGGAGATCGCCACCCGGTTGGTTGTCGGGCTCTTCCCCGCCTGCGGGGACGAGTCGGATGCCCAATCGGTCGAGGACTGGCTCGCGAAGCACCCCGAGGCCCCGTCGGCCCTGCGCCGACTCATCCTCAAGAGCCTTGACGACCTGAGACGTGCTCTGACCGCTCGACGAACAGGCTCAGCAGATCTCTGAGGACTCAGACCATCTCCGCGTCTGTGAGACCTTTGTCCTAGCCTGACCAACATCAATGAGGGGTCGTGACCTGTTTGAGACCTTCATTCGGTGCTCCCGCTCGCCTTGAGGGCATCGTTGGGGGCGTGTAGCGGGTATGCTCCTCGTCAATCGTGGAGAGCCACGTCGTGGTGTTGACTCGACGGCGGTGCAACGAACGGTATGGTGGTTCCTGAGGCGGCGCACCGGGCGCCGCAACGAACCGAGGGGCAGGAATAATGTCGAGCAGGCCGATCGAGCAGGATCCCTCCTCCACACAGACCTTTGGAGTCGTCGACGTCGCCAACTCAGTCGACTCCCCGGTGGTGGGGCTGAGCCAGCAGGACGCCGCCGCGATCGCTGCCCTGCCGTCGGGAACGGCGCTTCTCCTTGTCCACCACGGGCCGACGACCGGCGCGCGGTTCCTCCTGGATGCTGAGGAGACGACCGTGGGGCGCCACCCGCGCGCCGATATCTTCCTCGACGACGTCACCGTCTCCAGGAAGCACGCGGTCTTCTCGTCCTTGCCCGATGGTGGGTACGGTGTCCGTGACTCCGGTTCGCTCAATGGAACGTACGTCAATCGTACGCGCGTGGAGCAGGTGGCTCTTCGCTCCGGTGACGAGGTCCAGATCGGCAAGTACCGGATGACCTACCACCCCGGTCCCCAGGGCGGAGCCGCGTCTCGGTGAACGCTGCAACCGCACGAAGCAAGAAGCGAGATGCCCCCTCCTCCTTGCTTGAGGCCTCTGAGCGCCCGGCAGGCGAGACCTGGCCGCGCGGCATCTCTCGAGAGCCTGTGATGAAGATCGGGCAGGTGGTGGATCTCCTCAAGGTGGAGTTCCCGGCCCTGTCGATCTCAAAGGTGCGCTATCTCGAGGGCGAGGGGCTCATCAGTCCTCACCGTGTCGGCAACGGGTACCGTCGCTACTCGCAGGCGGACCTGGAGCGGCTGCGCTACGCCTTGGCGGTGCAGCGCGACGAGTACCTCCCGTTGCACGTCATCCGTGACCGTCTCGCGCGGCTGGACGCCGACGTTGAGGCCCCCGCTCCGCAGCCTGTTGCTCGGGTGGTCGCCCGTGATGGTCAGATCGTCGACAACGGCCCCATGGACCTGGAGGCTCTCCTGGTCCATTCCGGTGCCAGTGAGTCTCAGATCGAGGAGCTCGTCGCCGTTGGACTCATCAGCCCGGACGTCCGTGGACGTTACAGTCAGCAGAACCTGAGAACCGTGCGTCTGGCCATGGAGATCACCCGCAAGGGAGTACCGCTGCGCAATCTGCGCGCGGTGCGTGCCTCGGCTGAGCGGGAGGCGGACACGATCGACCAGGCGGTGGCTCCACGCCGGTCGCGGTCGCGTAGTGCCGGCGAGGAGACGGCCCGGGAGCTGGCCGAGCTCGTCGCGGACCTGCACACCATTCTGCTGCGTCGCGCCGTTGACGCACTGGGCTAAGGGTGAGTGCACACGCGCCCGGTCGGCGGTCGTTCGACCGGGCTTTTTGTACCGACAAAGGTCAGCGTGCATCGTGTGCGTGTTCCCAGGACAGGGGTGACTGCCTCCCGTAGGGTTGGAACGTGCCATTGATGCAGTTGGTGGGTGTCAGATCCACCGATCCTGATGACGGCTTGGTCGCCGTCCTCGTCGAGGACGGCGGGCCGGCAATGCTGGCCATTCCGGTCACGGCGCACGAGGGGCTGGTTCTGCAGGCTCACGGCTCGCACAGGTCGCCGTCGTGGCCCCGGCTTCTCGATGATCTCGTCGAGGCGTTGGGCGGCCGTATCGGCCGCACTGAGCTCGACGTCGACGATGATGCGCGCATCGTCGCCAGGCTCATCGTTGAGACTCCTGCCTGCGCGAGCCAGGTGATGACGGTCGCCTGCACTCCGGGGGAGGGGTTGCTTCTGAGTGGTTACCACCGGTTCCCGGTACACGCCAGCAGCTCGCTGACGCGCCTGAGGGCTGTTGATCTCAGTGACGACCACGGCGTGGAGAGGCTTGCGCAGTGGCAGCGCATGTTGTCGGAGACTGATGGTCTGGCTGACGACACGCGGGACTGATGTGACTCGTGTGACTGATGTTGTGATCTGTAGCACTTTTTATCACTGCTGTGTCGTCGGTGCACCGGCTCCATCGCAGGCAATTGTCGGCGCTGAGGCGGTGACTGTTGACCTCAGCTAGAGATTCATGTCTGACGGCACACCGAGATGGGGCGTGCCCTTCGTTGAGCATCGCCTCAACTGGCCCTATCGTGGAGCCGTGGCCGCATGAGGCTGGCCGCCGCACCAGTTTCAGGTGTGTGTTCTTCCGGTGACAGGAGCAGGTCGTGAGCATGAATGAAGCCAGTGCGATAGCAAGGCCTCAGCGTACTCAGGGCATGCTGTTCGGTGACCCGCTGCCTCAGCTCGATGCGGACTCGGGCTACCGAGGGCCGGTTGCCTGCCGCGCTGCCGGTATCACGTATCGTCAGCTCGACTACTGGGCGCGTACCGGACTGGTCGAGCCGTCGATTCGAAGCGCCAAGGGATCGGGCTCCCAGCGCCTCTACTCCTTCCGTGACATCCTGGTCCTCAAGGTTGTCAAGCGCCTCCTGGACACCGGGGTCTCGCTGCAGCAGATCCGTACGGCCGTTAGCGCCCTCCACTCCCGCGGTGTCGAGGACCTGGCTTCCATCACCCTCATGAGCGACGGCGCCTCGGTCTACGAGTGCACCTCGGCCGACGAGGTCGTTGACCTGGTCGCAGGCGGCCAGGGCGTCTTCGGTATCGCCGTGGGGCGGGTATGGCACGAGGTTGAGGGGGCGCTGGCGGATCTGCCCGTCGATCATGCCCAGGCGCTCGGGACGCCGCTGGTCGAGGATGAGCTGGCCAAGCGTCGCGCCGCCAAGCGGCAGCAGGCCATCTGAGCGCCGCGAGGCGCGCACCATCAGACCGCTTGTTCGCTGAGGCTGGAACCGTGGAGACGGTTCCAGCCTCACACGTATTCTGGCTCCGTTGGTCCGACTCGTGACAGGGCGAATGCCGCTGCAGTGCAGCTCCCGGCGGCGCTCTCAGACTAGGAGGCAAGATGACTGGATCTCCAACCCGTACCCTGGCCGACCTGCAGATCAGCCCCATCGGGCTGGGAGGCA